>ERZ1066118.515-NODE-515-length-34664-cov-12.160363_pt1 | contig 34664 bp, 30 predicted proteins | sample MGYA00382765_ERZ1066118 | MGnify/ENA primary metagenome ERZ1066118 (study PRJEB33369, sample SAMEA5778348) | biofilm metagenome | biome: Industrial cooling water; feature: Water cooling tower basin; material: Biofilm | place: United Arab Emirates | collected...
AATAATTCAGTACTCATAGTTCGGTATTGGGCGTTTTTCTATGACACCTGTTTCCACGGCTTCACTGCGATCGCAACAACACTCCCTGATTCGGCAGTTAGCCGATGCGATCGAATCTGTTTGGCAAAATCATTTAGATTTGTCACCCTACGTCATTCCTGCAGAATTAGGCTATGTTGAAGGCAAGTTGGAGGGAGAAAGGCTGACAATTGAAAATCGTTGTTACCAAACACCCCAATTCCGCAAGCTGCACATAGAATTGGCAAAAGTAGGAACTACGCTAGATATTCTGCATTGCGTCATGTTTCCCCGTGTAGAGTACAATCTACCCATGTTTGGCTGCGATTTAGTGGGAGGAAGGGGACAAATTAGTGCAGCGATCGCAGATTTATCACCGCTGAATCAAGAACGAACTCTACCTCCAGCCTATATTGCGGCACTTTCTAGTCTGGCAAATCCAAATTTCTCCCAACCCCGCGAACTTCCAGTTTGGGGAGATATCTTTTCACCATTTTGCACGTTTATTCGTCCTGGTTCTCCAGAAGAAGAAGAGAAATTTCTGGCAATGGTACGGAGATTTCTAGAAATACATTGTACCCAGGCGATCGCAGCTCAATCTGTTTCTAAGACACAACAAGCCGAAATTTTTGCTGCACAACGATACTACTGCACCAAACAGCAGCAAAATGACAAAACCCGTCGAGTGTTAGAAAAAGCCTTTGGTGTAGATTGGGCAGAAAATTATATGACGACTATATTATTTGACTTACCGAAAGCAACTAATTTAGGGTAGTTTTTGTGGAGGAAGAGGTTGCGATCGCGAGCTGTTAGGCAAAAGCTTCAAATTTACTAAAGAAAAACACGCTGCGGTCTGCTGTCTAAAGCTCATGTTCAGTAGCGAGTCACCTTTGTAACTCGACCAGTTGCTCAGTCAGTCCGCTGCAACGGGATTTGCGTGAGGACGGGACTGTTGCGGCTCATCTCCAGTTTAAATTCTCGATCGAGTGCTGCAAGATCATCCAAGATACTAATAAACTTTTCTCCAAATGAGGAGAAATGGTATTCAACGCGAGGCGGAATTTCTGGATACGCATGGCGCTGAAGAATCTTGTAGTTTGTGAGTTTTCTCAGTCGCTCGTTAAGTACTTTTGTGGTTAATCCTTCAATACTACGTTCCATCGCACCTGGTCGACATATTCCTTGCCGCACTAGTTGCAGAATTGTTAGCGACCACTTACAGCCCAAAATATCTTCAGTCATGCGCATGACTGACAGCTGCTGCACTGAGGAACATAAAGATTGTCGCTCGTCCATCTGTCTAAATTCCTACCAAAAAGTGCCTACCTTACTAAATTGTATCTACTTACACTCTCTTGAAAATTTTGATAGGCTTGACTTGCAAATCAATTTATGAACTAACAAGAATCTCTTGTAGAAATATCGGATTGTTTCATTAAATTCACATCAGATTTAGAAGGGGGGTCTTAACAATGATCGCCGAAGTTACTGGTTACACCTACGGTACGGAAGTAGTTGCCAAATCGCCTCTCTCAATCGAAGAGTTTGAACTGCTCAAGCAGACGGTGCTGTTTACGGAGGAAGACGAGAAGTATTTACACTTAGCGGGAGAAGTCTTGCAAGATCGGATTGAAGCAGTTCTAGATCTCTGGTATTCCTTTGTTGCATCGCATTCACATCTGGCTTACTACTTTAGTAGGGTAGAAAATCATCAAATGATTGAGGAATATCTTGTGGCGGTTCGCAAACGCTTTCATCAATGGATTCTGGATACTTGTAACCGCTCGTACGATCGAGACTGGCTGAACTACCAGCAAGAAATTGGTTTACGGCACACGCACGCAAAGAAAAACCAGACAGATGGCGTTCAGTCCGTTCCTCACATTGGACTACGATACATAATTGCTTTTATCTATCCTATTACAGCAACCATCAAACCCTTTCTAGCCAAAAAGGGGCATAGTTCTGAGGACGTTGAGAAGATGTACCAGGCTTGGTTTAAGTCGGTGGTACTCCAGGTTACTCTCTGGAGTTATCCCTACGCCAACGAGGGAGATTTTTAGGTAAGAAAAAAATATTCAAAGGAGTCAGGAGTCAGGAGTCAGAATAACCCACGTACGCAACTAATAAATTGGAGGTTTCCTCCAATTTCGCTGCTGATAAATCCAGGGGATTGAAATATTGATTGATTCGGTTTCTACGCGGCTTAAATGTGGAGGAAACACGGACGACAGGGTGTCGAGGTTCCCTCGACACAACGTCCTCCTCCACATCCGCCCGCTGTACTACGTATCTCAACCGAATTGCTTGTTTAAAACTAAGCATTAAACCCATAACTGAAGTTAAAAACTTACCACTCAAAAGCTCCTGACTCCTGACTCCTGGCTCCTTCTTCGTAAATACAACAGCACCAGGCGTTATAAGGCGTTTAAGTTATCGCTGTGCATCTTGACGCGATATTGAATCTCTTGCTGCTTGCTTAGCTAATACTTCATTCCGCAAATGCAAAAGCGGCCGATCGTGAATTCCGACACTAACTAAACCATCTACAGTTTGAAACAAATAGTCAGCACTAGAACCGAGTTGCCCCTTTGCAGTAGCAAGAGTATCAACAGTAGCGTCAAAAGAAATATTACCCGCGTAACCCGAACGATGCCGATTCACAACAAACGCGATCGCCTCTGTAACTTGCTTATCGTGATGATAAAATTTGACCCAAGTAGGGACGTAGGAACCAACAATCATTTCGCGCCGCCAGAGGATCGTTAATTCCGACATCACGTTAGCCGCAGCAATTCTGTAGGCAATGCCGCGACAACTACCACCGCGATCGAGTCCTAAAACCAAACCAGGATTATCAGGCGTACCGCGACCGAGGGGAGTCCAGAGGCAAAAGCGGCGATGCAAGCCGTAAATTGTACCAGTACGATATTCGGCAAAATGAAAAATTGGGTTCCAAATCAGAGAACCGTAAGCAAACAACCAAATATCGGAATTGGTTTTTTGTCGCGCTAAAGTGTTTTGAATCGATACTTGCAACTCCGCCTCGCTCAGCAGGTGCATTCCCAAACCAGACTGAGCGATCGCTTTTTGTAGCAGCCCTGATTCGAGGTAGGCGCGGGTAAGAATCATAGCAACGATGAGAAGAATTGCCTCAGACTTCAACCATCCTACAATGTCGGCAATACTACTGTATCGCTTGGCACTCGAAGCACATGAGGCGATCGCAATTTTTCTCTTCTAAAAAACCGTTAGAGCAAGAGCAAGGAAACACAGGCAAATAATTACAAATTATTCTGACTCCTGACTCCTGACTCCTGTCTCCTAATCTACTTCACCGCTGCTTCTCGCGCTGCGGCTGCTTGGTCGGGATGAATGCCCAAACGAGTTAGATTGATCCGACCTTTACCATCGATCTCGCGGACTTTGACAATCACTTCATCACCAACTGCTACTTCGTCTTCGACTTTCCCTACACGATAGTCTGCCAGTTGAGAAATGTGGATCATGCCTTCTTTTCCAGGCAAAAATTCCACAAACGCGCCGATAGGAATAATCCGAGTCACGCGACCAGCGTAGACTTCCCCTTCCTGTAGCTTGCGAGTCATGCCCTGAATGATGTTACGAGCTTTTCTTGCTTTGCTCTCATCTACAGCAGAAATTGTCACCGTGCCATCGTCTTCAATATCGATTTTGGCTCCTGTTTCTTCAGTAATTCCTTTGATTGTCTTACCACCAGGTCCGATGATCGTTCCGATGAGATCTTGCTCGATCTTAATCGTCAACAGACGCGGGGCAAAGGCTGACATTTCGCTGCGCGGCTTGTCGATCGCCTGAAGCATTTTTTCCAAGATATGCATCCGTGCGGGACGGGCTTGGTCAATCGCTTGTTTGATCGTTTCTATGGGCAACCCAGAAATTTTCATGTCCATTTGCAGGGCGGTAATACCTGTATCCGTCCCAGCCACTTTAAAGTCCATGTCGCCCAAAAAGTCCTCAATCCCCTGAATATCGGTTAGGACGCGGACTTCGGGACCTTCTTTAATCAGTCCCATCGCCGCCCCACTCACGGGTTTGAGAATGGGAACGCCCGCATCCATCAGGGAAAGAGTGGAACCGCAAACCGAACCCATCGACGTAGAACCATTAGAAGAAAGGACTTCCGACACCACGCGGATGACGTAGGGAAAGTCAGCTTTAGGCGGTAAAACAGGCAGGATGGCGCGTTCTGCTAGCGCTCCGTGACCGATTTCACGCCGACCTGGGGCGCGCAGAGGTTTTGTTTCCCCAACCGAGAAGGGTGGAAAGTTGTAGTGATGGATATAGCGTTTTGCTAGGTCTTCTTGCAGATCGTCAGACAGGTTTTGAGCATCGCCTGGTGTTCCTAGAGTACAGGCAGAGAGAACCTGAGTTAGACCGCGATTGAATAGACCGCTACCGTGAACCCGCTTAGGTAAAACATCAACTCTACAAGAAACAGGGCGTACTTCGTCTAGTTTACGTCCGTCAACCCGCACGCCATCTTCAATAATTTGCCGTCGCATTAATTGCTTGGTCAAATCTTTGAAAGTGTTACCCAGTGCTTTACTATCAGCAGTAGTAATAACCTTTACTGGGTCTTCTTCTGGCAGTTCGGCGATCGCTTCAGCAACAAACGCTTTTACCTCATCGAGGGCAGCATCGCGGCTGTTTTTGTCAAGGTCAAACTGCGAGAGAATTTGTTTGATTTGGGTTTGGGCGCGATCGCCAATGAAGTCTGCTAAAGTAGAATCCATTTCTGGCGGTATGACTTCTGGCGGTTCGATCCCTAATTCCTTGAGAAACTCCTGTTGAGCGGCGATCAAATCTCGCACGGCTTCATAGCCGAAATCGATCGCCTCAACCATATCCTGTTCTGAAAGTTGGTTAGCTCCAGCTTCCACCATTATTACGCCGTCTGGAGTCCCCGCTACGACTAAATCTAAATCCCCTGCCTGAATTTCGGCATAGGTAGGATTAATAATAAAGTCATCTCCTACTAAGCCGACGCGCACGGCTGCCATTGGTCCATTAAAAGGAATTTGCGCTAGCATCACTGCCATCGATGCACCCGTAACTGCTAGCACGTCCGGCGGTACTAACTCATCCATTGCGAGAGTTGTTGCCACGACTTGCAGATCGTCCCGCAACCAGCCAGGAAAAAGCGGACGCAAGGGGCGATCGACCAAGCGGCTGGTCAGAATTGCCTTTTCTGGTGGGCGACCTTCACGCCGCAAGAAACCACCTGGAATTCGACCGACAGCATACAGTCTCTCTTCGTAATCTACCGTGAGGGGAAGAAAATCAATACCTTCTCTAGCTGTACTGCGGGTTGCGGTGACTAAAACTGCTGTATCGCCTGATTGAATTAAGACTGCTCCCCCAGCTTGGGGGGCTAACATACCTACTCTAAGTCGAATATCCCGTCCATCGAAGGATATTGACCTATCCATCTCTACCATTTAGTGTTTTGTCCTTCTTTATCACTATTCTGATTCTGTCGCAATCCTAGCACCGATATACCTCTAGTGGGTTGTCGCGGAAAATCGCGAGTTGGGAGTCGGGAGTCGGGAGTTGGGGGAAGAAAAATCTCAGGTACAAAATCGGGAGTGGGAAAAAGAAAAATCTAAAGCATTGCCCTATACAACATCAGCAGTCAGCGATCGGTTATCAATTATCAGTGACCAGTGACCAGTTGCTGCTTGCCACTCCCGACTCCCTAATTAATTAGTGAAAAAATCTTTTAGAAACATTATCCTAGGGGCGATCGCTTTTGCTACGACTATTCTGGTTGCCATTACTGGCTATGTAGTGGCTGGATGGAATTTGTTAGATGCAATTTATATGACCACAATTACTGTCTTTGGCGTGGGTTTTGGTGAAGTGCGCCCCATCACCTCACCTGCACTGCGAGTCTTTACCATTATGGTCATTGTGGCTGGTTATACTTCGGTAGTTTATATCGTAGGAGGATTCGTGCAAATGGTGACGGAAGGAGAAATTAACAAGGCTTTGAGCGCTAGGCGGATCGAGCGCGAAATTGAATCCCTGCAACAACACATTATTATTTGCGGTTACGGTCGGATCGGGCAGATTTTGGCACGACGGTTGGATCGAGTGCAGCAGCCATTTGTTGTGGTCGATAACAGTAGCGATCGCATTGCTATGGCTGAATCTAAAGGCTATTTAACTAAACTGGGTAGTGCTTCTGACGAGACGATATTGCAAGCTGTTGGCATCGATCGCGCTAAGGCTCTAGCTACCGTACTACCCGACGATGCAACTAACGTTTTTATTACTCTGACCGCCCGCGAAATGAATGCCAATCTGATAATCTTGGCACGGGGTGAATATCCTTCTACAGAAAAGAAACTCAAATTAGCTGGTGCAGACCGCGTGATTATGCCTGCTTCCATTGGTGCGGAACGGATGGCGCAAATGATTACCCATCCAGCTGCAATGGATTTTCTCAATCAAGACGACGGACGGCATACTTTAAATGAATTACTGGCTCAAATCGACGTATATATGGATGAGTTAACAATCTCATCAGACTCTCTGTTTGCAGGCAAAACCGTCAGCGATATGGAAGTACGCGGAAAAGGCGGTTTTCTCGTTGTGGCACTGCGTAAACCAGATGGCACGACAATCGTTCACCCCCAACACGAAATGTTGTTAGCAGCAGGTGACACGGTTATCCTCATGGGACATCGCGGCGACATTCCCCAATTTGCGCAAAAATACGTCCTGCGACGGGATATTAGATATAGAGGTGCAAAAATCTAATCGGCGATCGCTTGCCGTTCTCCATTGCTTTAGCAAAAATATATCTTTCATTTAGTTCTACTTAATTAAAATAGTATAAAGTTGATTTGTTTCCCTGGCTGGGATTAGGAGTGGGTGGGTGTCGAAGGCTGCTAAATTTTTGCTCATTGGTTCAACTGAGACTTACAGTGGTAAGTCTGCTACTGTATTGGGTCTATCTCATCGACTGCAACAAATAGGTTTGGATCTTGCCTATGGCAAACCTTTGGGTAGCTATTTTGGTGAAGATGCCACAGTAGCGATCGCCGATGCTGATGTTGAGTTTATTAGCCAACTGCTGAAACTCCCACCACAGCGAGTATTTCCCACAATCTTGTCTCTGGATGAAGATGCCATTGGCAAACGCTTGCGGGGAGAAGACAACACCGATTACCGCGAACGACTGAAGCAATATCTGCAACTTCCTGCAGGCGATCTGACAGTATTGGAAGGTCCAGGAACTCTGGAAGAAGGCAGTTTGTTCGATATGCGAATGCTGCAAGTGGCTGAAGTTGTGAATGCTTCAATTCTACTAGTGTCTCGCTACAAATCGGCTTTTTCTGTGGAACCTTTGATTTCGGCGCGACGGCGCTTGGGCGATCGCTTAATTGGCGTGCTACTGAATGATATTCCTCCCGAACAGTTAGAAACTGTAGCAGCAGAAGTCAGCCCTTATCTAGAAAAACGTAGTATTCCAGTTTTAGGAATGCTGCCTAGCAATCGCTTACTTAGAAGTGTCAGCGTCAGAGAGTTGGTCAATCAGTTGCAAGCAGAAGTTCTCTGTCGTCCCGATCGCCTCGATCTGATGGTGGAAAGTTTGGCAATTGGGGCAATGAATGTCAACTCAGCGTTGAGATATTTCGGACAGCGGCGCAATATGGCTGTGGTTACGGGAGGCGATCGGGTTGAAATTCAATTGGCGGCTTTGGAAAGTTCTACTCAATGCTTGATTTTAACTGGTAAGCTTCCCGCACCAACTTTTATCCTTAGTAAAGCAGAAGAACTCGAAATTCCTATCCTCTCGGTCGATCTCGATACTTTAACTACAGTAGAGATCGTCGATCGCACCTTCGGACAAGTACGCCTGCACGAACCTTTTAAAGTTGAATGCATCCGTCAGTTAATGGCAGAGCATTTTGACTTCGATCGCTTACTATCCCAACTCGATCTCAGCCCTGCTGTCGCTTTGCCTTAGTTCTAAATTATCCGTAAATAGTTGCCATTCCCTGCGGTTCGTGCGAGTATTTACCACTTACTGTGGGTTTATATGTCTCGTTGTACAAACACAAACTCTCGGGGTTTTTGGCAACAAATTGCATCATCTGGTGATGAATTTTCCCCCTGAAAAATGCTTGCAAGCTTTGCGGCGATCGCCAGTAGCTTACCATCACAACTTCATTAGCAGCGCAAATCCCTGCTTTGACTTGCACGCAGCCTTCAGCCATCGCTGTTGCGTTCTTAATCCACAATAGATTTTTCCACATCCAAACAAAGCCGGCGCGATCGCGTGCTAAAAAACCGTTCACAAAGGCGATGGCTTCGGGGCTTTCTGGTAAATCGATTTGATAGATTGAATAACTCATTGAAGATAGTAAGTAGTGTGTAGTTGTCAGTTATTCAGTGACTAGTTACTAAGAAGAGCAATTTTTGCCTTTTGACCTTCGCTTCACTCGAAGCCAAGCTTTTGACTTTGACTTACCTGAGCAAACGCAGTTAATATGCAACTAGTTGAATATAATAACTATTTTATGCAATAAATTGCATAAGTCAAGTAAAGAAATATTATGGCTTTAGCGCACGCGATTCTCGCCAGTCTAATTGATACTCCCTTAAGCGGATACGATCTAGCGCAACAATTTGATGGCTCGGTCGGCTACTTCTGGGCAGCAAGTCACCAGCAGATCTATCGAGAACTGTCCAAACTGGAACAACAAGGTTGGATTGCAGGCGAAACCGTGCTACAAACAGGAAAACCAGATAAAAAGCTCTACTGCGTGACAGAAATAGGCAAACAACAGCTAAAGTCTTGGATGGCTGAATTCTCGGAACCTTCACCAATCAAGGACGATTTATTAGTCAAAATTTTTGCTGGTTATGTCGCTCCCCAAGCGATCGCGATCGAGTTGAAGCGTCATCAAAAAGCGCACCAGGAAAGGCTGGCAGTGTACAAAACTATAGAGCAAAAGTACTTTAGCAATCCGCAAACACTACCCGAAACCGAAAAGTTTAAATACCTCACTCTCCTGAATGGTATTAGCTACGAAACCCACTGGCTAGCTTGGATCGATAGAGCAATACAATTACTTAAATCTAGCAATCCTAAGTGAATTGTGAAATTTGGTGTTATGGCTGTCATAGGTCATTAGTTGACAGTTGCTGCTCTCCTGCTCCTCTGCTCCTAGTCTCCTCTGCTCCCTGTTCTCTGCTAAAATAACTAGGTTGTGTATCCGAACCTACGTCCTTGATCGAGCAGAGCCAGTCCATTAACGTATCCGACGTCGATACCCTTGCCCAAGAGTTGGCAACGATTCAGCAAACGGGCGCAAAACGAATTGCTTTACTGGGGTCGCGTCACGTCCCCCTAACTCATCAGCACTTAATTGAAATGATGAGCTATGCTCTGGTTCTGTCGGGCAATCGGATCATTACTTCCGGTGCGACGGGGACGAATTCAGCTGCTATTCGCGGTGCAATGCGTGCCGATGCGAATATGTTGACTGTAATTCTGCCACAAAGTTTAGAGCGTCAACCACTGGAATCGCGCCAGCAGCTAGAAAAGGTGATGCATTTAGTTGAAAACGCCAAAAACGACCAAATGTCTTTGGCAGAAGCCAGCGCTGTCTGTAACCAAGAAATTGTTTCTCGTTGCCAACAATTAATCTGTTTTGCCTTCCACGATAGCCGCACGCTTTTGCAAACTTGCCAAGAGGCAGAAGATCAAAGGAAGATCGTGACCTTGTTCTACCTTGACTAAACGAGATGAACTTCTCACAACTCCCTACTTCAGCAATTTTCCTTTTTTGTATTGCAATAGCAGCAGTACTTGTTTACTTGCCGTTTCTAGTTGTCGGTTACGGGCGAGTTCGAGCTGGCTACGATATGGCGGCTCCTCGCGCTATGTTTGACAAGCTACCACCCTACGCGCAACGAGCAACTTGGGCGCACCAAAATTCGTTTGAAAATTTCACCATTTTTGCGCCCGCCGCACTGATGGCATATGTTACGGGAGTCAATTCCACCTTGGCTGTGGGAGCAGCGATCGCCTTTTTAATAGCGCGACTCTTCTACTCGATATTCTATATAACTAACATCCCCCTAGCGCGATCGCTCATGTTTGCGATCGGTAGTCTTTGCTCTGGCATCTTGTTTGTTACCAGTATCTTACAAGTCACTAACTAAGTTTTAGATTAAATCTAAAATCCAAAATCTAAAATCTAAAATCTCATCATGGCTTCTACTTTTTCCTTCGATATTGTCAGCGACTTCGATCGCCAAGAACTTGTTAACGCTGTCGATCAAACGAGCCGCGACATCAAAAGCCGTTACGATCTCAAAGATACTCAAACGACAGTAGAGTTAGGCGAAGATACGATTACTGTCAACACCGATAGCGAATTTACACTCGAATCCGTTCACACTATCCTGCGCGAGAAAGCCGCAAAGCGCCAATTATCCCAGAAAATTTTTGACTTCGGCAAAGTAGAATCTGCTAGCGGCAACCGCGTGCGTCAAGAGATTAAACTCAGAAAGGGCATCAGTCAAGAAATTAGCAAACAAATCTCCAAATTGATTCGCGACGAGTTTAAAAAAGTGCAAGCTTCAATTCAAGGTGATGCTGTAAGGGTTTCAGCAAAATCTAAAGACGACTTACAAGCTGTGATGGGACGCTTGAAACAAGAAGATTATCCCGTCGCTCTACAATTTACTAATTATCGATAAAAGTCAAAAATTAAAAGCTAAAAGTCAAAAATTGCCTTTGTGAGGTAATTTGCCCTATCTGTCCTTACACGCAGCAAAACCTGGCTTCCATGGGTTTGATATGAACTTTTTTTAAAAAACATCTGAATATATGTTCATATGTTATTCTGATAAAAGAGGTGAATAGGAATAAAACTATGACGACAGTAACTTCGATGAAATGTGCTTGTAATAATTGCTTGTGCGTTGTTTCCCTAGAGGATGCGATTCAAAAAGATGGTAAGGCATACTGTAGTGAAGCCTGCGCTAGCGGTCATCCCGACGGCAGTGGCTGCGGTCACACTGGTTGCGGTTGCGGCTGATCTAATTTTGGATTTTGGATTGCATAAACGTTACATATTTAATAGCTTCCATCACTGTGTTAAAAGGGAGTAGGAAATGAAAGTTTTCTACTCTTAATTAACTTAGGAGGTTATTTTGATAGGACCAGATCCAAAAAATAAGCACCCGATGGAAGGGTTTCCACAGATTTGTTTTATAAAAAATACCGTTTCTAACCCTAATATTATTATTGGTGACTATACTTACTACGACGATCCTGAAGATTCAGAAAATTTTGAACGCAACGTTCTGTACCACTATCCCTTCAGCACTGACAAGTTAATTCTTGGAAAGTTTTGTGCCTTAGCTACAGGTGTAAAATTCATCATGAATAGTGCTAACCACAAAATGTCTGGATTTTCAACCTATCCGTTTCAAATCTTTAGTAATGGTTGGGAAAAAGTAATGCCACAAACGCATGAATTTCCCTATAAAGGCGATACTGTAATTGGCAACGATGTTTGGATTGGTTACGAATCTGTCATTATGCCAGGGATTAAAATTGGTGATGGAGCGATTATTGCAGCTAAGTCAGTCGTTGCGAGTGACGTGCAACCATACACCATTGTAGGAGGTAATCCTGCCAAACTTATCAAACAGCGTTTTTCTAAAGGCGTTGTAGATGCATTACTAGAAATTTCTTGGTGGAATTGGGATATTCAGAAAATTTCTCGCAATCTTGAGAAAATTGTAGCTGCCGATCTAGATGCTTTGAGAAGTTGTGAATAGGTTTTTAGTAAATAGATTTTTTAGTAAATAGATTTGATGTTCTTACCAAAATACTTTTACTAAAATAAAGGTAAACTGACCTGAAAACAACTGCCAACGTTTACCTGGCTTTTAACAGCTATTTCTCCTCCATGCTGCTTCACAATTGCTTGGGCAATTGCCAAACCCAATCCCAAACCCTTTTGCTGTTGTTGTGCTTGCTCAGATCGCCAAAACCACTGAAAGATGGAAGCATGATGCTCTGGTGGAATACCAATGCCTGTATCTTCGACTGAAACGATCGCTTTGCGTTTAGACTTGCGTACTGCCAGAGAAATACTGCCTCCTGTTTGCGTATAAGCGATCGCGTTTTCCAGTAAATTTGAAAATAAGCGGCTCAAATGAATTGGATCTCCCCGCACAGATAAACCAGGTAGCAATTGAGCGTGAAAAGTAATACCTTGTGACGTAGCGCGAGCATCGAACTGTTCTAATAGAGGTAACAGCAGTTCTTCTAAGCGAATATTCACCGCTTCTAACTCAGTTGGTAAAATCGCTACCTCGCTGCGAGTCAAAATAAGTAAATCTTCCACCAGATGCTCTAGCTCATCAGTCGCGCTGGCAACGATAGTTAGTTTTTGGCGATCGAGTGGTAGTGCTGATTCTGCTTCTCCTGCTAGCAGTGCGATTGCTAGAGTAATTCGCGTCAGTGGGTGGCGAAGATGGTGAGAGATATTCGTAACAGTCTGTTTGAGCTGTCGAAAGCTTTGTTGCAAAGGCTGAGCATTCCACTGACTGAGGTGGAGACCACCGATACTAAATAGAAATAAAATAACAATTCCCTGACACCCAAGATATAGCCGCAGCCGAGCCAACATTAATTCTAATGGCTGCGTAGATTCGCTCACCCGAATGTATCCTTCTAGCTGTAGTGTTTTTAGCTTCGCGTTACCGACATAGACAGCAATAGTGGCAATCCGTAAGTCTCCCTGCTGTTGGAAAATAGGTGTAATTGGCTGCCAGTGAGAATGGAAAAGATTTTGCGAGAGTGGAAAGGAAGGGAAATGAGTTCCTTGACTCAAAAGTAATTTACCATTAGTGTCAAACCATTCCCAACTTCGAGTTTTAGCAGCAAAAAGCTTGCGCCAAGGAAACTCTTGCAAGTTTTGACGATCTTGAGTTTTAACTATTTCTAAACTTGGAATTGCAGCTTGTGCCAAAGCAAAGAGGCGATCGTCCAATTGTTTCTTCAGAGAATTACCGATTGAATTGTACGTTGTCAGGGCAAACCCTCCTAAAATAGCTGCTGTTGCTGCTAGGTAAGCAAATAATATGCGTTTGTAGGAATATTTGAACTTTGTTTGGGGAACCATACCTAAAGATAGAAGCCTCAGGCTTCAATAAAGGATTCGGCAGAGTAATCGACATTGCAGCTTTGACAGAGCCAGCACTTTTTATGATGAAGATTTGTTATCAACCAGCACTAAATCGCTTAGTAATTCAAATTAAACAGAAAAAAAGTAACAAACCTAGGACAAAGTCAGTTGTCAGTTATCAGTGACTAGTGGCTGGTGACTAGAAACGACTCTAGCCACTAATTACCAGTTCCACCAGCCACTCATTAACAACCAGCTTCACGGAGTGTAGCGTAGCGTTTACAAACAGTTGTTAGTTATCAGTGAATAGGGACAGGGAACAGCCTACAAATGACCAACGACCAATGACCAATTAAGCTGTTTCTGGCTGGAAAAAGGCAGTAGGATGAATTAGTAGATCGGCAGTAGAGTGTTTTTCTACCATTGCTCTACAAATCGTGCAACGATCTAAGTCTGGTCGAGAGGGAAGTTCGTACATAATATCTAGCATGAGTTCTTCTACAATTCCCCTCAAGGCTCTTGCACCAGTTTTGCGTCGATATGCTTCTTGAGCGATCGCGCGGATAGCGTCTAATTCAAATTCAAGTTGAACGTTATCCATTTGTAGTAGCTCTTGATACTGCTTCAAAAGCGCATTTTGCGGCTCAGTTAAAATCGCTATCAGTCCTTCTTCGCCTAAAGGTTCCAGCACCGTGATGACTGGTAATCGTCCGATCAATTCTGGAATTAGACCGAATTTAATTAAATCCTCTGGTTCCAAATGGTTTAATAAATAGTCTGTTTGCCTTGCTGTAGGTTTCTCTAGCGATCGCCCGAAACCCATAGATTTTTTCCCCATCCGCTGTTCGACTAATTTTTCCACCCCGACAAAAGCGCCACCGCAGATAAATAGAATGTTTTTTGTATCAACTTGGATGCTATCTTGATAAGGGTGTTTGCGTCCTCCTTGCGGTGGTACGTTAGCGATCGTTCCCTCTAGAATTTTTAATAGTGCTTGCTGCACTCCTTCTCCCGACACATCGCGAGTAATAGAAGGATTTTCACTTTTGCGAGCGATTTTATCAATTTCATCTATGTAAATAATTCCTTGTTGCGCTGTTTCCGCATCCATTTCTGCTACTTGTAACAATCGCAATAGAATGTTTTCTACATCATCTCCGACGTAACCTGCCTCGGTAAAAGTTGTTGCATCCACGACTGCAAAAGGTACGTCTATGACTTGCGCTAAAGTTTGAGCTAGTAGTGTTTTACCGCTTCCTGTTGGTCCAACTAAGAGAATATTTGACTTCTGCAATAACCCATTAGCGCTATCGCTGGACAAACGCTTATAGTGATTGTAAACTGCTACTGAAAGAACTTTTTTCGCCTGTTCCTGACCGATAACGTGGTTATCCAAATATTGTTTGATTTCTCTTGGTTTGGGGATGTGGTGGTTGGTAGAATTAGTCGTGGTTTTGGGGGTACTAGGTTGAGGTGGAGAAGTATCCAATACTTCTTGACACTGTTCGATGCATTCGCTACAAATGTTGACGCCAGTACCAGAAATTAGCTTATCCACTTGAGTATGAGGTTTACCGCAAAACGAGCATCTTAATAATGAATTGTAGTCAGGCATATTTACTTTTCCTTGGGTTTAAAATGTATTTAACTGACATGTTTTAGCTAGGAATTTGCCGCTCGATTATCGATAAAAATCCGTACAGACTTATCGAAAAGACTTCAACCAAATAGTGCATTGATTCAGGGGCGATCGCAAATCCCCAAATAAGTAGGATTGAGCCAACTAAGCAGATGGCAAGTCGATGAATTTCTTCGGTCATTTGGCAACCAATCCAAGTAAAGCCGAAGCTCATAGTCCAAAAAAATAAATATGTGATATGCATAAGATTAGACCTACCTAGAAAATGGAAATATAGAGAATAAGTCAAAAGTCAAAAATCAAAAGTTAAAAGTTAAAACACTAGTTACTCACAAATGACAAATGACAATCATGCAATATGCTGCAAAGTATTTTGTTCCTCTACGTTCTGCTCGAAAATGTTTTTGAGTGCTTGCAAAAACTCAAGCTCTATATAGGGTTTGGTGAAGTAGGCGCAAGCACCTAACTGAGTCGCTAAACGGCGATGTTTGTCGTTACTGCGGGATGTCAGCATGGCTACGGGAATTTTGGCAAACTGCGGCTCTTGTCGCCACTGGCAGAGAAATTCAAAGCCGTTCATATTCGGCATTTCGATATCGCAAAGTACCAGTTGTACTGTTGGAGATTGCTGTAATTTTTCCAGTGCTTCTAATCCATCTCGTGCTGATAAAACTCGATAACCAGCTTTTTGCAACGAAAGTGTAAGCGTTTGGCGCATCGTAGTTGAGTCATCCACGACTAAAATAGTAGGAGGCTCGGTTTTATTGACACTCGCTGCTCGATCGCGGCACAAATTATTTATGCTTTGTTCTCGATCTCTTAAATTAGTTTCAGTTGTCTGAATTATATTTTGTTGCCGTTCTAGAACATATTCCAAAAGGCTAACTCCATTAATTACGGGAACTAAACTACCGTTTCCTAGCAAAGTGCAACCGTAGGTATACTTGGGAGGCGAAACAAGCGATCCAAAAGGTTTAATTGCTAGTTCTTGTTCTGCCAACAAGCAATCGACTTCTAGCGCCAATAATTCGCCCTCCCAACGCAGTAGAAGCATTGGTAACTCCCGTTCCTCCACCGCAGTTGTAACTGGAGATTGGCTACTAGAAACTTCTAACATTGGACGGTTGTATTCTAAAAAGTCTGCCAAGCGATGGATTGGTACGATCTGTTCTTTCCAGCGCAACAGCTGCTGAGTCCCCGTGCGGTTGATGCGATCGCTCGATGTCGTGACAATATTTTCAATGCTGTCAGATGGTAATGCTACAGTAGTTTTTCCCGTAGAGCAGACAATTAAATTCGCGATTGTCAGCGTTAAGGGCAAGCGTAAAGTAAAAGTCGTACCCTCGCCAGGGAAGGAACTGACACTCACAGAACCCCGCAGCGATCGCAGTTGGGAACGGACAACATCCAAACCCATACCCCGACCGGAAAGTTCGCTGACTCGGTTAGTTGTAGAAAATCCTGGCTCAAAGATAAATTCTAGTAACTGCTCTTTAGAGGCGCTGGCTGCTTCTACTGGTGATAACCAGCCCAACTCTACAACCCGGCTGCGAATTTGCCCCAGATTTAGACCTCGACCGTCATCTTTAACTTCAATAATCGTTTGATTGCCTTTATAGTATGCGCAAATTAGGATTTCTCCGTTTTCTGGCTTACCTTGCTGTCGTCGGATTTCAGGCGATTCGATACCGTGAGCAAAGGCATTGCGGAGTAAATGCAACAGTGGGTCGTAAAGTTTTTCCAAAATTGCCTTTTCAACCTGTACCTCCGTCCCTCTTAGTTTCAAGTTGACAGGCTTGGAGTAAGTATGAGACATATCCCGCAACATCCGAGAGAAGCGCTTGAGAACTTCACCCAAGGGGAGCATTCGCGCTCGCATTAACTCATCTTGGAGTTGGGAAAAAACTTGCTGCTTCCGCTCTAATATTTGGCTCGATTGCTCGGCAAATAGAGCAATATCCTCTACAGCCTCTTCCAATTGGACAATTTCTTCTAGAATTCTTTGTAATAGAGGGTGAACCGCTCCATAGCGATCCATTTCTAGAGGATCGAAATCAGTAGAAAGTGGTGAGTGGTGAGTGGTGAGTTGGTAGTTGCTCCCCTGCTCCCCTGCTCCCCCGCTCCCTGCTCCCTTCTCTAGAAGGTTGACAAGTTCTTGAAAGCGAGCAAAACGGTGGAGCAACTCTTGGGCTGAGTTTTGAGTTTGCTCGGTTTGCAGAGCAATTGAGTTGCGATTGACAACTAATTCGCCTAATAACTTATGCATCCGTTCTAGTCGGCTTAATTCTACCCTCGTAGAAACGGCAGTCGCTAGCTGCGGTTCATCTGTGTGAGAATTGGTGCTTCCTACTTTAGGGCGATCGCACTCTATCTTGCTCTGAGGAATTGCAGTAGGTTGAGATAAGGACTGAATCGGCGATAAGTTTGCCGCAGGCGAGATAACTAGGGAATGAGCATCTGGTTCGATACAACTGGAATCATCGTCAGTGACGAAAATAATAGCAGGATCGACCGTTGCTGCTTCTATTGGTGTTGTCTCGTCGCTAAATAATAACTCGTCCAGTAAAGGAGAGAATTCTGGTTCTGGGTTAGGAACGAGATCGACGATCTTTTCTGTTAAGGCACAAAGGGCAGCAGACGGACTTCCTCCAGTGGTGCGATCGCCTGCTAGCACTGCGACTCTGCTATTGTGAAAATCGGCTAGTGCGACTTGGATAATTTCTCTGGCGCGATCGGGATAGGTATCTAGTGCGGTTAAAGCTGTTTGAGCGATCGCGCCAAAACCTGGTAGATTTAATAGCTCCGCAAATCCGGCAAATACTTCCGCCTGCGCCCGTAATTCTCCAGCCACCTCGAAATCTTGGGGATTGGCAACCACAGCAGCCAATCGCTCTAGTCCTTGAACTACGTCCGTTTCAAAGATTGATGCGACCAGATCTACCCCCAGTTCTGGAGACATGGGCATATAGCGATCGATCTGAGCTAAAGCATCTCCCAAACGGGCTTCAATTAGATTAAATACGGGTTCAGCTACAGCTAATGTTGCTGCATCAATACTGCCGATGGTAATTTGTTGAAGTAGGGGAACGCGGAGACAATCGTAAGCTTGCAGTAATAAATCTTCTAACTCTGAATCTATTGTTACGGAGCGGTTGTACAAAGCCCGAAACACATCTTCTAAACGGTGGGCAATAATTTGAATTGGCTCTAATTCCAAACAAGCTGCACCACCTTTGAGAGAGTGAGCTGCACGCATTAGATCGTGAATGCGCTCGTTCGTGCGCTCTTGCTTCAGATTGAGTAAGCCTGCCTCAATCTCCTGTAGCAGTTCTGGCACTTCTTCGATAAACAGGCGATAAGCTTGGTCGCGGATGTCGGGAGTAATTAGCATGACTAGAGGGAAGAAGACAAGGGGACAAGGAAGACAAGGAAGACAAGGGAGACAAGGAAGCAGAGGAGCTGAGGGAGCTGGGGGAGAAAAACCACTCACTACACCCCACACCCCACACCCTATTTACTAGTCACCAGCCACTAGCCACTAACTAACTTTGAATTGTCCGACGCTAGCTTGGAGCGATCGCGCTACGGTTGATAGTTGTTGGAAGGAAGCCGAAACTTCGGTGGCGGTGAGGGAGGTGGTTTCGGCGATCGCGGCGACTGTGGCAATGGTGGTCGTGGCTGCTTCTGAGTCTTGAGATTGCTCGATCGCAGCTTGAGCAATTGCTCCGACAAGTTGATGAATGCGATCGCTGGCGGTGGTAATGTGGTTTAAACTCTGGCGAGTGTCGTTGACGAGTTGAGTCCCAACTGCTACCTGTTCTGTGCCGATTGCCATTGCTGTGGCAACTTCATTAGTTTCCCGTTGAATTCCCGATACGAGTTTTTCAATTTCTGCCGTTGCTTTGGCTGATTGTCGGGCTAGCGATCGCACTTCATCGGCAACAGCCGCAAAGCCGCGTCCTTCTTCCCCGGCTCGCGCTGCCTCAATGGAAGCATTCATGGCGAGCAAGCTTGTCCGCTCGGCGAAGTGAGCGATCAAATTCACCACTTTGTAAATCTTTTGCGATGACTCTCCCAAACATTTGATCTTCTTGACGGTTTCGGCAACGGTTCCCCGAATTGTCAGCATTCCATCTACGGCTCGATCCATCGCCACGTCGCCAGATGCTACTGTTTCCATTGCTTGGCGCACCTCCATCTCTGCACGTTTGGCGTTAGCTGCAACAGTATGGGCGGAATCAGCCATTGCTTGAATTCGTTCTAGGGCAGTGGCAATTTCTGTTGATTGCTGCCAAGCTCCTTGCGAGAGGGCTTGAATTAACGGCTCGTTACTGTTAATTGCCGCATCGACTTGTTTAGCTGCTGTTTGTGCTTGTACGGCAATTTCTTGCAAGCTTTCGACTGTGGAGTTATATGAGTCAGCGATCGTGCCGATTTCATCTTCTGTGACTCTGGCACGGATCGTCAGGTCGCCCTGACTAATCGGATCGACTTCAATCAGCAAATCCAACGCTCGTCTTTGCAATTGTTCTTTGGCATTTTTCTGTTGTTCTAAAAGATCGGCACGCTCTAGCGCCAATCCGAGCTGGGTAGCAATCTGGGCAAAGAAATCAACCTCCACTTTCTGCCAGTGACGCGGAACGCTACACTGATGGACGGCAAGCAAGCCCACACAGCGATCGCCGATCGAAATCGGTGCGGCTAGACTAGATTTGACGGTAAGCGCTATCAGTTGTTGCCAGTACTCATCGCTTAGATCGGTCGGTCGAAGATGAGAAATTACCTCAACTTGTCCTTTTTGGTACTGTGCGTATCGCTCTAGGGCATAGTTTTCGATGTTTTTACCCAGTATGCGAGTTATATCTGCGCTCGCCGCTTCAACAACAACGCTACCATCGCGATCGCCATCAAACCAATAGACAATCGCGCGGTCTGTGAGTAAAGCACTGCGGGTTTCGGCTACAGCGGTGCTGAGAATAGCTTGGCAATCGATAACGCTACCGAGCTTCACAGTAATATCTTTGAGTAATTGCGATCGCCGAGCTTCTGCCGCTTTGAGCTGTACGAGTTCCTCTAACTGCTTCGCCATGCTGTTAATGCTAGTTTCTAAAACAGCCATTTCAGCCGTGCCACGAACTGCCAAGCGAGTATCTAACTTACCTAAACCGATTTGAGCTACAGCCTTAGCAGCATTCAGAATTGGACGAGTCGCTCGCTTAGCCAAAACTGCGGCGATCGCGGCGATCGATACGGCAGCTACTCCAGTTCCCAACCAGAGAATTCGGCGTAGCTCTAGTAAAGGTGCAAAGGCGCGATCGACAGGACGCGAAACCACCAATCCCCAACCTGGTTCTGGTAGTCCTTCTAATTTACCGATCGGCGTGAAGCTCATCAGTGTATTCTCGCCATCGTTTTTGTCCCACGCGACTTGAGTTGAGATCAGTTTGTCTTCGTGCCTGGGCTGGTCTGTAGTAGCAAGGGCTAAAACTCTCGCCCGCAAATGCGGCAAATCGCGAAAATCTTCTGCCATGTAATGCCCGACTAGCCCAACTTCATCAGCCGCAAAAACATTACCGTCAGCTCCGATCAGCTTGTATTCCCATCCTTGCGCTTCAATATACTCAAAGGTTTCGTTTAGATGAGTCAGCGGCATCCGCAAGCGAACGACTCCTACGAGCTTGTTTGTTTCTATATCTTTAATGGGAGCTGCAACTTCTAAGCTAATTCTGCCGGAGGTAGGTGCAATTTTAGGGTTGTTAACTGCTGGAGTTCCAGTCGCGATCGCCCGCCGAAAATATTCGCGATTGCTATAGTTTTCCGTGCGCTTAAACGGCTGCGGTGACTTGGATTGAAATATTAAATTTCCTTTTAAGTCGAACACTACGATACTGTCATATCTACCGTTACGTGCCTCCACAAAGCTATCTAACAGCGCAATTTTTTGTCCTTCAGTTGCCGCTGCCCTCAGCTTAGAATTTGCCAGCATGGGAGAATGGCTAATCGTTGCCGCATCCTCAATCGTTTGTTGTGTTGCCATGCCAATTCCCCGCCGAACATCAAGCGTGCGATTTTCTTGCTCGGCAATAATTTGCTGCTCTAGGGAATTATTGGCTATGGTGTAGGCAACGCCGCCAACAGTTGCGACTGGAATAGCACCGATCGCGATCGCTAGAATTGTTGCTTTGTGTTGCAAACTCAAACCTTTCCAGAAACCCAACCCCTTTGTTAGTAAAGACTGCCAAGGCGTGCTTTGCTTTGTTGATAGCGATTGAGCTGATGGCGATTGGCTTGGTATTCCAACAGAATCTGGGGCTGCTGCCGAAACTCGCTCCCACTGAGTCGTCGAGGTGCGATCGCGTTCGGGGTTTGGCGGGTCGAGCTTGAGAGTTGACTGCGACATGAAATTTACCTCATGGCTGGGGAGAAGAGAGCTGAGGGGGCTGAGGGACAAGGGAGAGCGGGGAGAGGGGGAAGATGGGGGAGAGCGCTCTCGAAAATTCTCCCTTGTGTCCTCCCACACTTCACGCACCACTCACCACGCTTGACTGATAACTGTTAACTGACTGACAGCAGCAGCGATCGCTTTGACCGATAAAATTGCTGTCATTTCGCGATCTCCGCTTAACTTATATCCGCGCACGAAGGGAGCGAAGGGAGTGGAAACAGCGGTAAATGGCGGCGGTTGGATTGTATCTGGATTGCACCACTCGATATCGTCAATTAGCTCGATAACTAAACCGATGGTCTGGGTTTCTGTTGTCGGTGCAGGGAGGCGATCGCAAAGATTAGCTTGCAATACAACTGCTGTATAAGTTGAGACACTGTTCGTTGGTTGGCGATCGCCAGCACTCAGTCCGACTAATTCGGCTAAATCGATCGTCCAGAGAATTTCACCCCGCCAGTTGTAAACTCCCATTACCCAACTTGGCATGTGAGGAATCGGTACGATCTGTTCCGCAGAGAGCTTTAAGATTTCTAGCAACTGATTGACGGGGAGCAAGGCTGCCGTGTCTGGTTCTAGGTAAAAGCGCAAAAATTGCTCGTCAGCATCGGTGAAAGTTACTCTTTCTGGTGATGCCTCCTGGGAGTCTAATTTTGGTGACTTGGATGCCATAATTGTCTCGCCTCACACGTTAGGTTCAAACCATGAGAGTTGTTTCACCGTGTGAAACCAATAGCAGTTGCTTCACAGTGCGAATAAATTCCTCTGGCACTACAGGCTTAGGTAAGTAAGCATCTGCTCCTTGCTTTAAACCCCAGAACTTATCCATGTCAGTTCCTTTTCTCGAACAAAGGATGACGGGGGTGCTTTTGGTGCATGGATTGGCTTTTAAAGCGCGACAGAGTTCAAATCCACTCCGACCTGGTAAGACAACATCTAAAATAATGATGTCAGGCTTGCAGTCACTCATTTTTTCCAGGGCTTCTTCTCCGCTCTTAGCAGCCAAGACGCTGATTCCGCCTTGTTGCAAATAGCTGGCGATCGCTTCCCGCTCGGTCAAACAATCTTCTACAACGAGGGCAATGTCCATAGAATTCACCAAAGATTGGCAATTAGCGATTAGCGGTTAGCGATTGGTAATGAGCGACTAGCAATTAGTAACTGCTCTGTGCACCGAAGCGCTCCCTGCTCCCTAAACTCAGCAACAGTTTTTCATCCCCTGGCTGCATTCTTGCGCCAGATAAGTTAGACTTTTCATCCGCAACAACACTAACTGTTCGTAGAAAGGATTGAGCTTACATAAGGGTGGAACGTGCAACAGACTGCGATCGAAAAACCGAATGTCTCGCTCGAAGGGACAACTTGCCGGAATAACGCGACAGAAAAATCGAGCCGTTTTCGGGCGATGAATCTCGATAGATTCCAGTTTTTGTTGGGTTGGCTTTATTAGACTCAGCCAAAGTTTGTTTGTGTTTGCTCTGGTGCTATTCATTTAAAACCTCTCAGAAGCATTTTTTTGCGTGGTGCATGAAAAGAGTCACTAGTCACGGGTTACCGATCGCCGATCGCTACTCACCGCTCTCAAAAGCTAGACAATAGCACTGTGTTTGAGATGCTTGTGAATTGTGCCTAGAACGCGATCGGTATCGATTGGCTTGCCTAGAAAATCTGAGGAACCGACAATTTTTGCTCTGACGCGATCGATAATGCCGTCGTTGCCAGTGAGGATGACAATTGGCGTGTGCTGGAAACTAGAAAGCTGACGCAGACGACTGCAAAGTTCGTATCCGTTAATATTTGGCATCATCAAATCGAGAAAGATCAGATCTGGTTTGATGGCTAGCAAAACTCCGATCGCTCGCAGTGCATCATTTACGCCGACAAATCGATAGTTGGCTGCTGTCATCACTTTGTCCATGATGTGACACACCCAAGGACTGTCATCTACACAGGCAATTAAGGGTGCTTGAGTATCGTGAGTTGTAGGTGACGAGAGAACTGGAGCGGCAAGATCGGGAAGATTAATTAACTCCACCAATCCTGACTGAATATATGGCAGTAGAGAACGCAGTGCCGAGCTGACATCTCGCTGCATCTGAGCGGCGATATCGCGTAGCGTATGTTGTCCGTCTAGCAGTTGACTCAAGGCTTGATAAGCTGGAGCAGAGATGTTGTGTTGCAATTCTGCCGATTGTTTAATAACTGGGGCGCTATTGGGAGAACAATTGAGTCTGTTTGCTTGCCAAGCTTGCCATAATCGCTCGACTTCGGCGATCGCTTGAGCAGCATCAATTGCAACTGCGGGAGTCAGCGTGCGGCTACTCGGTTTGAGTTCGTATGCCACCTGCACGGCTTGAGTAATATCAAATAAAACTTCAATTGTTACCGACCACACAAATCTCGCCATTTGTTCTGGAGTCACCTGCTGCTGTTCGAGCCATGAAGTTAACAACTGATACTGCCAGCAGATACTAAAGTCTCCAGTTGAGGTAGCCGTTAGTCGATCTTCCCATAATTTGTTTTCACACGGGCGATCGCTCGCTATCTGAGGTAAGTATGCCGCGAGATTTCGTCTCCATCGCCTGACTGGATGCTCTCCACCAGTAGCGTAGATAATCAAACCTCGGTAAACGTGCAAAATCCATTTTCTGCCGCAGGAGTTTGTTAGGATCAACTGACCGTTAAACCGCAACTGCTTTAGGGTTTCAAATAACTCAACCTGCTTTGGAGAAGTAAAATCCCGAATCAGTGGAGCATCATTTCTCCTAGTTAGCAGGGCATCAACCGATTTTTCAAGAATGTTGTTATTCATTGCCTTTCCTGCAATCTGTTATCTTTTCTTACTCTTGGGATTTTGTTGACTACCCTGCGTTGAGGATACAGAGGATGCAGTAGTGTTATCGAAAAGACTTTGGTTACATCCGCTAGCACCTTAGTGTATAAATTAAGCTACAAAAGGTGACAAAACCGGAACAAGAAAGAGACAAAACTGGGACAAAATTTTAATTGGTCATTAGTCATTAGTTATTGGTCATTGGTCATTGGTTACACCATTTCACTAAAGCTCTGTGACAGACGAGTTCCTATAGACCCCTTGTTAAGGGGGGTTGGGCGGATCTTTTCTGTCGTAGTCAAAAAGTAAATTGGTATGAACAACTCCTAACTTTTGACTTTTGACTTTTAACTTTTGACTTTCTACGGGTTTTGCTTGAGGCGATAACCTACACCGTAAGCGGTTTCAATCGGATCTCCAGGCGAACCTGCTAATTTGAGCTTTTGACGCAAACGTTTGACTAAAGCTTTGACTGCATCTTCATCCGGCGGTTCGTCGAAAGACCAAAGATTTTCTAAAATTGCACTACGACTGAGAACTTTAGAGCCGCTTCGCATGAAGAGTTCTAGTAAGCGATACTCTTTTGGAGTCAGTCTGAGAGGACAGCCTTTATACGTGACTTCCCGCGTGTTTACATCCAAAGATAAATTGCCACATTTCATTGCTGGCGGTAGGGACGAACCACCTCGGCGTAATAAAGCGCGGATACGTGCCGATAATTCTTGCAGTTTGTATGGTTTAATCACGTAGTCATCTGCACCCGCATCGAGTCCATTGACGCGATCTTCGGTTGCATCTCTGGCTGTTAGCATCAAGACTGGCATCTGATAGCCTTGAGTACGTAACTGGCGACAAAGACTAATGCCATCCATTTTAGGCAGCATGACATCAATCAGAATTAAGTCGTAATCAAAAGACTTGACAAAATCCCAACCAGCTTGACCGTCAGCAGCAACATCAACGACATAATGTTGGTTGCTTAGTGCTTCTGCAAGTAACTGATTGATGAGTTTATCGTCTTCGACTAGTAACAATCTCATGATGGTATGGCATTCCAAAAACAGGTTAGCAAGTGTGAAACCTACTTCTCAGAAGGTTGTTAATGGGCGATCGCTCGAATTGATTCTCGGACTAGCTCATGTTACAAGTATTTGCCGCGATGAGAGGTAAAGAAAGCTCAACTTACTTGTCAAAAACCATACAACGAAGAAAGCCTCAGCACAATAAACATCAAAAAGCGGTGTTTTAGGCAGTTTTTCGCGGTAGGTCGAGGACGTTACCACTAGCAGGGCGCAGCACGCGGGCGCAGGGGGCAAATTGGATAATATGTTCGAGGTTACGAACAATTGTGGCGCAGATAGCGTCTAAGGGCAAGTCATTGGCATCGCGACCGAAAGGCTCTTCAATTTCTGCCCCTACTTCATTGATACCTAAGTAGAGAAAACTCATAAAGGCAAGGATCGGTGCTGTCCACCACTTGATGCCACCAACTAGCTGAAAAGGTAAAAGTAGGAAATAAATCCACAGCAAAGCATTGAGAGTAATGGTATACACCAAAGGTACGGGAGTTTTTAGAATACGTTCGCAGCCACCTAGAATGTCCACCATATCATCTAAGAGTTCGTGCAGAGATGTCAGTTGAAAAATATTTAGGCGTTGGCGCTCGAATTGATGTTGTAAATAATCTCCAATCCAGTAGGCAATTTCTAAAGGAGCGTGATTGACATTTTGTAGTTGATGATATTGTAGCGGTGACATCATCGGCTCCAGTTCAGAGTTCATTACTTCTCGCCGTAGGTGAATTTTCATCGCCACGGCAAAGGCAGCGACTAAGTAGACAGCAGCACTTTTTTCGTCCCGCTCCTGCGGTTCTCGCTGTTCGATTGTAATTGAGATTCCCCGTGCTAAGTTGCGCGTAGTATTTACCATTGAACCCCAAAGCTTGCGCCCTTCCCAAAAGCGCTCGTGAGCCGTGTTGGTGCGGAACACCAACAGTAGGCTGAGAATGACGTTAAAACTAATAACGACATTTTGAATTACTTTGCTATCGCCGAAGAAAGCAGGTAGTATCCCATAATGGTCGAGCAAAGATACTAGCAAGCCGTAGCCGCCACACAATATTACCCAAGGCAGAATTCCATGAATTACAGAGATTAGAATTCTCTGAGTAACTTGCAACCAGTGTAATTGCTCTCCGGTGTAGATCTGAAACTTTTCGCGAAACGATCGCGATGCTACTAATTTACGGTGATGTGACTGCGATCGCTTGACTGAAGAAATCTTTGGCGATCGATGTTGGCGAGTGCGAGCCTTTTTACTGATGGAAAAAATCATCAACTCAACCTCATTCTACGAGCATTTTCTAGCAGCAATGACACAAATTTAATCGTTCATCTCTTTCAAAGTCGCTACCGTTGATGGTGACATCCGGCTGAGGGAACGGAAAACCCAATATTTAAAAATTGTGGCGAGAATGACCGGAACTGTAGCGATAAACAGAAAGATTACACTGCGATTTGCTGCAATTCCTAAATGACTAGATAATCCTTCTAACAAAACTTCCCAACCATGAGGAGAGTGAAATCCGACAAAGATATCGGTAATCAGAATAATTGAAAAAGCCTTGGCACTATCGCTCAAACCAGACACGATGTTATCCATGAATGACTTGAGCATCATAATATCTTTACGTCGCCATAGCAGTACCAAAGCAAAAGATAAAACAGCGATGATATCAGCAAAAACATTACTAACAGCATTATTGCTGCGATGACGAAATTCCTGAGAAATTTCAGTTGCTTTATCTTTGACTTTTTCTTCAATTGCTTCTGGAGTTAGTGCAGGTGCTGCACCCATCAAACGTTCTAGCTTCAGTTCTTCTTCAAAGGTTTGCAGTTCTTTTAGTGCTTCTTCTTTCATTTCAGAGTTTAAGAAGACTGGTGTAACTGCTTCATTTCTCACGCGATCGACAATTGGTTGCACTAAATAAAGTTTGGATAATTGTTGAGTTATTAAAGGAATCACGATCAACAATGCCAGTAACCTAATGGCAACGACAGTCTTTTTTTGCGATCGCCGAAACGATTTGACTACTTCTGCTTCTGCATTCGGATCGAGCTCGTTTTTGATCTTATTAATTGTGCGCTCAAGAGAACGCGGTAGAACTCCATTTTTGTCTTGCGACTCAACATTATCTGAAGTAGAATTCCTAGCATTTTTTCGGTGAAGTTGCCTCGCTCTAGTTTTTTCTGGGGCAATCGCTTGTTTCACCTCAATCACTTGAATTGGTGGAGTGGGTAACTGAGATAAAGTATTGGTGGAAAAAGGAACTAACGCCGATGCTTGTGGTTCAAGAGTATATTTCGTCAGAGTTCCTTCAGTAAAAAAGAGTCGCATTAGGTGGTCTTGCCCCAATTTTCCCTGCGTAGAACTGCTAGTATTAAACTCCTTCATTTGCTGTTTGAGTATAATTAAATATTTCTCAAAATCAGCTTGTACGCTAGCAGGGATTTGAGCGTTGTCAGCGGCTGATGCAGTAACTTTACCACCGTGAAAATATCGGTCTTCAATCGATTTGATGTTCAGTGCAGCTTGATAAGCTTGTTCTAGCGATCGCTCTGGCGTACCAAAGATTTTTCCTTTGAGTTGAGAAAGGGGGTCTGTGGATTTGTTGAAGAAGGTAGAAGTCATGCTGCAACCGAGGTAAATTTTCTGGTGTTTGGAGTGAATTTCGGACTAAATTCTGCTCTAGGCGATCGCGATTACCTGAAGCTTTTTTGTAGGCGATCGACCACTGCTTTTGAATGCCAATTAGTACGGCTGGGATGGGAACTCGCGTAATAAATGTGACTGTGGGGCAAACGATGTCTTGGTTGCGTAGTAATGTCATCAGTATGCTACTCGTCAAGGATCGTAACTGTTCGGGACAGTGCATACTCATCCCTCAGTCCTCCTCTTCATACTTGCAGGGCGATTAGGCAACAAGTGTTAGCAGACGGTGTTTGCCTTTTTGACAGCCGTTAAATTGGTGACTGTTACATCGAGCAACAGCGGGTAAATTCTCTACATCCGACTGACTAGTAACTATTGCACCAGCAGGGATATGTTTTTTATCGGGAATACCAACAGCCATAGACAGTGGTTGATGCGATGCAGTTTGACCGTTGGTTGTCACTAATTTTAGTTTGGGTGTCATAGTGAAGTGAGTAGTGAGTAGTGAGTCGGGAGTCGGGAGTCGGGAGTCGGGAGTGGGGAAAGAGAGTGATGCTTGTTTTGACTTTTGACTTTTGACTTTTGACTTTTGACTTTTGACTTCTTTATGCTGCTTTTAATTGCTCTTCAGTACCGATGCCTCGATAGCCAGTGGCTAGCTGCGTGTTGACATGAACCACGGCTTGATTGAGGAATCTGAGGGGATATTCGTTGGTAATTAAAGGCAAGTTGTCAGCTGCTTCTTGTGTCGTAATCAAAGAACCTGCGGGGACGTATCTGCCATCGGCGATATTAACTCCCATGACTAAAGCTTTGGGTTCGATAACGCAGTTACTGCCGACTGTGGCACGAAATACCAGAGATTGCATTCCGACAAAAGTATCAGAACCAATGCTGGCTGGACCGTGAACTTGACACTGGTGGGCAAGGGAGACGCGATCGCTAATGTATACTCCATAGAAGTTGCCTTCAACTTCTACTACAGCCTCATGCACCATTTCACCATTGACGTGAGTTTCTAAAGCATGAAGCACTACGCAATCTTGTACGTTGACATCATCTCCTACCCAGATTGGTTGTCCTTCATCGCCTCGTACTGATGCTGCGGGAGCTACCATGACTCGCTTACCGAGATAAACGTTACCAATTACAGCAGCTAGAGGATGAATGTAAGCAGTAAAGTCGATTTTTGGCGAATTTTGTTCTTGATTGAAGGACGCCAGCACGTTGGTGTGGATATTTGCAGAGTGCTGGTTGCGATCGCTTTTGATAGTGAAGATGTTGCTCATGGGAAGACCTCTTTTTCAATTAGACTGTGGTGAATGTTGCAATGGTGAGTGTTGAAATCTCTAAGGAACAAACTGCTGTGTAGCAAAAATTATGCTTTCCACCTGGGTCTGCACTTCAATCCCTTCAACATATCGAGAACTCCTTGGTGCATTGGAATTTCTTTATGTTGTTCATCAGTAAAACAAATAAATGTAATAAACCGGGAATAAAAAAGTGACAAAGTTGAGACAAAGTTGAGAATGGGTGAAATGGCGTTCAACCTGTGCAGGCAGGTTTTGCCTGTAATAGATCCGGTTTTAACCGTCCTCATCCAAGAAGTATTGGCTTTGCCGTACGAGCAGCGGCTTCGCGTCTATGCCGCAGGTCATTTGAAGAGTTACCAATCGCTAATGACCAATAACTGACGACAGTCATAACACCTGACTTATGCACCGCCTATGTTACTTATTTGTCTCCTATGGCTGAATTGAGGCAATAGGTAACTGAAACCTTGTTATCAGAAAATGAGAGTTTTCTCATACAGTCTTCATGTAATTTTCACGATTGTAATTTAAAGTTGAAGTCGCTACTTTATTACTTTTTTTGCACTATTCTCATGTACGATTCGAGTTGAACTGGAGCGTATCGCATCTCATTTTTCAGGTGATTGAGAGCGATATTCGGTGAAGTCGAGATCGGTTTAAATATTCAATGTTTCAATCATTACGCTGGTTATTTTTGCTGACTTATTTATTAGTAATGTCTGCTATATTTGGTGCATCTAGCACAGCTATTTACATCTTTTTTAGCCGCAGTCTAGAACAACAATTAAACGATCGCTTACAGATATTGGCTGAAGCTGCTATTCCTAGTTTGCAACTGATAAAAAATCGAGGAATTCAAAGATTAGATGGCGAGCTTCCTTGGCAAGAGTTATTTCGCCACAATCAAAGCCTAGAGTGGTTTACTCCTAAAGGTAACCTTTTAGCGAAAGAAGGAAAATTTTTTTCTAATGCGCCATTGTCACAAACTTTAGCTGATGGCTTGCAGGAGGGATTTCCCATCCTACAACAACAAGGACAAGTTCGGACTTTTTCTATTGCTGTTTATGCCGAAGATCGGAATAAAACTACGTTACGCTTAGAAGGATATATCCGTGCTAGCGAGTCCACTCAAGACTTGGTTTGGAAGTTAGAACAACTACGCTTGGGTCTGGGTTTGGGAGGAGCTACGGTATTACTATTAAGTAGCATTAGCGGGATTGGTTTAACTTGGCTTAATCTCCAGCCGATGCAGCGCAATTTAAGGCGACTAAAATACTTTACAGGGGACGTAGCTCACGAACTCCGCAATCCCCTGACAGCGATTAGTACTACAGTAGATTTGTTACGTAATAGTCCAGAACAGCTCAGTTCGGCGCAGGTGAGAAAGTTAGCAATTATCGATCGCGCCAACGATCAAATCATTCATTTAGTAGAAGATTTACTGTTTCTATCCAGGGCAAATATCGATAGCGATCGCCTCGATCGCGATTTTAACTTTACACCAATTCGTCTAGAAGAGTTACTGCAAGATTTAGTCGAGCGTTTTGAACCACAAGCTCAAAGTAAGCAAATTCAGTTCACCCCGCATCTACGTACTGGCATAGTCGTGAAAGGTGACAGTCACAAACTCAGCCGCCTATTTTCTAATTTGTTAGATAACGCCCTCAAGTACACGACAACAGGGGGAAAAGTGGCGCTATTTTTAGAACGAGAACAACGATTTGCTGTTATTCAGATTGAAGATACGGGAATTGGTATTCCACCAGATTCTCTACCGCTAATTTTTCAACGTTTTTGGCGAGCTGATAAAGTTAAGTCTGAAAAAGATGGTCTAGGCTTAGGGCTAGCGATCGCTCAAGCGATCGTCCAACAGCATCACGGTGAAATAAAAGTCAGCAGTAGAGTAGGTGCTGGTAGCAGCTTTCGCGTGTTGCTACCGCTAGATACTCAGACTTAGCAGAAAGCAGAGAAGCAGAGGAGATTAAATAACTCCTGACTCCTGACTCCTGACTCCTGACTCCTGTTTTTTGACTTTTAACTTTTAACTTTTGACTTTCCTAATAGCCGCCTTCTTCTTCGTATTCTGGCTGCTTAATTTTCTTGGGAATATTCAAAGGCTGCGGTTCCTCGTCTTCTCCCCAAGCATCACCGTCGAGATCGTCATCTAAATTTTTCGGTGCTGTGTATGGCTTCGGTTCAAAAGGCTGAGGTTCGGGATAGCGGGGTGGAGGTGCAGGCGCATAGCGATCGCTTCCCGATGCTTCGCTCCAGTTTTCTTCTTCCTCTAAATCGCGATCGTATCTGTTTGGTTCGTACTGCTGGCGGCGTAATGGCTGTTGTTCTACCCGAGGCTGGACTGTTTCGTATTCGTATTCATCCTCGTCCCATGCTTCTTGCACCGCAGGTTGAGTCGTCCGCAGAGGTTGGGCTTTTGGTGCTTGTAACGGTACGCCACTGCCAAGCTGATTCTCCGGTCGCACTGCTGTGGGAGTATAGTATTCGTCCTCTTCTTTCTCCCAAGGTGCTTTACCAATGCCAAGCCTTTCTAGCAACCCAACGCTTAAACGATTAATTCTTTCTTCAGCACCTTCAAATACAATTAATCGATTGGGCCCGCTGCTGACAATTTCTTCAATTGGTAGCTCGTATGTACTAATTACCTGGTCGGGGATCTGGGGTAAGCCCAGCGAAGCGATAATTAAAGAATGGATTTTGCCTGTCTGAGCGTCAAATGTAAAGCCACGTACACGCCCTAAGGGTTGACCTGTTTCTGTAATGACTTCACAATTAACTAAGTTGCTGTAAATCTCTACATCGATATCTTCGATCGCATCCTCGTTTTCCACCAGAATCACGTCGCCGATTTTGCTGATGCTGCTCAGGTACATATAACGCGGTACGCTAGCAAAGGCGATCAGGTTGTCTCGCAAACCAAGAGCTACAACCTCCCTGCGATCGATATCTACCCATAGTTGGCTGACAACCCCTAATACTTTGGCGTTGTCATCCGCGATCACCTTTGTATTTAAGATGTCGGAGCGTTTAATAATGTTTTCAGAGGTCATTGCTTTGCGGAGTCCCGATCTCGAATCAGGGTTAACGGTTAATACTTTCTAACGATCGATACTATTATGATGGAATCCTCAAACAAAGTTGTCTGAGGGTTACAATTTTATGCCTAAAACTTGTGTATAAGCTCCTCGCGCTTGCGTTACTCCTATTGTACGTTCGGCTGATTCTATCATGGGTCGGCGCAGGCTCACGACAATAAACTGTGCTTGTTTAGCCTGCTGTTCGATCATTCTAGCTAATCGTTCTACATTTGCCCCGTCCAGAAACATATCTACCTCATCAAAAGCGTAAAAAGGAGATGGACGATAGCGTTGTAAGGCAAAGATAAAACTCAGCGCTGTAAGAGATTTTTCTCCCCCTGACATAGAAGCTAGACGCTGTACGGGTTTACCTTTGGGATGCGCGACTAAATTAAGTCCGCTGGTAAATGGATCTTCGGGGTTATCGAGTTGCAGAAATCCATCCCCATCCGATAGAGTGGCGAAAATAGATTGAAAGTTTTCATTCACCGCATCAAAAGCTTCTTGAAATGCTCTTTGACGCAGAGTGGTAAAGTTTTCAATCCGCAATAACAATTCAGTGCGTTCGGCTTCTAGTGTCAATAATTTTTGACTCAATTCTTCTAAGCGAGCATTGGTACGTTCGTATTCTTCCAACGCCAACATATTGACAGGTTCCATCGCTTCCATGCGCTTGACAAGCGATCGCAATTCTTTCTGCAATTGTTCCAAATCTACCTTATCCGGTACTTCTGGCAAGGGAGCGGGCATTTCTGCGGCTTGGATTTGAATTTGCGCTTGTAAGTTAACTAAATCTTCCCGTCGCGCTGTTTGCGTTTCTTGCAACTTCTGCTGTTGCCATTCTACTTGTTGTTGGTTTAAATGCAGTTCTCTCAGCTTTTGTTCGGCGCGATCGCGTTCTTGTCTTTCGACCGTCATCCGCTGTTCGATTTCTTTCAAGGATGTATGAATCTGCTTTAAATGTTCGCCAATTTCCTGCAATTGAGCATTGACAGACGCTTGCTGCGCTTGATTTTCCTGTTGTTGCTGTTGGTATTCTCGCGATCGCGATTCGCATTCTTGAATTTTCTCGTGCAATCTTTGACTTTGACTTGCTAAGTCTTTCAATTGCTGTTCGGCGTTCCGAACTGTCTCAATCTTTACCTGTAATTCCTGTTCTTGCTGTCTAATTGTGGCTTGAATTTGCTGCCATTGACTGTTAGTTTGAGATTGCTCTAATTCTGCTAAAGCTTGGCGTAATTGTTGTAATTGTTCTTCTTGAGCGGGTAAATTTTGCTCTAAAATCTCTAATCTAGACTTGGCTGTAGATAGTTGCTGCGTGTTTTGAGCCAGTTGTGTCTGCCCGGTGTCTACTTGTTGAATTAGCGTGCGAATTTCTTTTTGTAATTGTTCTTTCAGGAGATTATTTTCTCTTTGTTTGGTCTTCGCTTCGGTTAGTTCTTGAGATAAATTTTTGGTTTTAGCTACCAAATTACCAATCGATTCGCCACAACGAGCTAAAATGCGATCGATTTCCTGCAAGCGATTTCTTAACTCTATAACTTCTTGGGATTCAGTAGCATCGCTCGTACCAAAATGCAAACTAGAATTTTGCTGGCTGATACTACCCCCAGTCATCGCCCCGCTAGTTTCTAACAATTCTCCCGCTAGAGTAACGATCCGATATTGCCCTAAATGAGAACGCGCCGATTGCAAATCGGCAAAAACAACCGTACTGCCGAAAACATAACCAAAAATATCTTGATAGCGGCGATCGCATTCGATTAAATTAATTGCATAGTCGATATAACCGTTGGCATAGCGCAACCCCGAAGCAGGCGAAAATCGCGGGGCTTGGATTTTATTTAGGGGTAAAAACGTCACCCTCCCCCCTCGTTTTTGCTTCAGGATCTCAATCCCCGAAGCCGCCACGCCATCATCCTCTACTACCAATTGTCCTAAGCGCGCCCCAGCCGCAATTTCCAAAGCCAGTTGATACCGAGGTTCGACTTTACCGAGTTGGGCTACCAAACCACAAATCCCGCTTAAACCTGATTGCAGCAAAATTTTTGTGGCAAAAGTTCCTTGAGTCTCCTGTATTGCTTGAGACTGCGCCTCCAACTTATCCAACTGGCGCTGTTTATCTCTTTGTTCTTGAAGTAGGCGATTTTGGGTTTGCTGCTGAATCTGTAATTCAGCTTCAGCCGCAGCTAAAGATTGGGCTAAAGATTGAATTTGCTCGATTTGACTCGATAATTGAGTTTCTAATTGAGTCAATTGGGCTTGCTTTGTCGCTAGTTCTGGCTCTAAAGTTTGAATTAACCCAGTTTGCTCTTGAATCTGTCTTTCTAATTGATGCGATCGCTCTTTTAGTTGCGCTTGTTCGGTACGCTGGGGTTCTACAGTTTGCAGCAGAGATTCAACTTGGCGGC
>ERZ1066118.519-NODE-519-length-34571-cov-7.110036_pt1 | contig 34571 bp, 34 predicted proteins | sample MGYA00382765_ERZ1066118 | MGnify/ENA primary metagenome ERZ1066118 (study PRJEB33369, sample SAMEA5778348) | biofilm metagenome | biome: Industrial cooling water; feature: Water cooling tower basin; material: Biofilm | place: United Arab Emirates | collected...
TCGAGAGATGGATGGGCAATGGCGTTGGCCGCGCCATTCTGACCGAAAATGGCGAAAAGACCCTTTTCGTGAAGCACTTCACCGAAGACGGCGTGGACTGCTACAGCCAAGTCGAGGGCCAAGAGTGGCGCCAAGCCTAACCCGGCTTTTAATCGGCCCCTTTTCAAGCGAACTGCTTGGGCGGGAATTGTCCCCGCGCTGACAGCAACCAGCGCGGGGACGCCTCGGAGACACGAGGCGCTCTTTCGAGCAATGACAGCTTACCTTGGAGACACGATGAACAACACCGAACAGAAATCACACAACGACACGCCGCGCAACCTTTGGGAAGCGGCCATCGCTGCCGAGAAAACGGAAATCGGCAGCCGCGAGCGGGCGCGTTTGTTTCGCCTTTTTCCCGAAATCTACAGCGTCTCCGCGCAAGGCGCCGCTGGCGTTTTGGATGTCGCGTTGCACATGGCGCGCATCGAAAGCGGACTTTCGGAATATCCCGCGCAAAATCTGCAATTCTGCGGATTGCTGGCCGACATCAAAGCCAAGCTCTCGGAAATGGACGCCCTTCTCGAAGGCGCGCGCAACGCCGAGTTTGGCCGTTCCGAAGTGGTAGTCGATGCCTCACCCGGCTACCTGCCCGACGAATATTTCGAGGAGAGTGAATAAAACGCCTCAAGCCCTGCCTCGCGTGTGTGAGGCAGGGCTTCTCTTTCACGAATGAACCTTCTCGAACTTTTCGATGTGCACAATCTGGCCCGCGAACTCGCCGACACGACGCGTGAAACCTACCACTATCAAGCGCGCGCCTGGCTTGCGTGGTGTGACGCGCACGGCATCGAACCGCATGGCGCCACGCGGCGTAACATCGAACTCCACCGCGATGAACTCAAAGCGCGCAATCTGAGCGAGGCCGCGCGCAGCCTGCGAATCATCGTCGTGCGCGCGTTCTACGAAATGCTCATCGAAAACGAGCAGATTTCGAGCAACCCCGCGCAGCGCGTGCGCTCACGCCGCACGCGCAAAACGGGCCATAAAGCACTCTCGAAAACGCAACTCAAAACGCTGTTCCTGAGCCTCGAAAACGCGCCACGTCGCGGTTATCATTCCGATGAAGCTCGCCTTCGTGACCGCGCAATAGTCGCTTTAATGGCGCTGCATGGCCTTCGCCGCATCGAATGTCAACGACTCGACTGGGCCGATTTGGACGAAAAAAGCGCGCCGCAAATTCGCGTTTTGGGCAAAGGTGGCCATGTGCGCGTCGTTTACCTGCGCGCCGACACGCTCGAATTTTTGCATGAATACCGCAACGCTTTGAAAGTTGCGGAACTGCCCGTGAACGGCGCGCTGTTCGTCTCGCTGCGCCGCGAAACGCGCGGCCATCGACTCACACGCGATGCCATTGCCGCCGCCATCGAAAAGCGGTTAAAAGCGGCGTGTCTGCGCGAAAAAGGTGTGCTGTGCCACGCGCTGCGCCACACGTTTGGCACGCTCGCGGTCGCGGGCGGCGCGTCCATCGAACACGTGCGCGACGCGATGGGCCACTCGAATCTCACCACAACTTCGATTTATGTGCGCGCCGTCGAGCGAATCGAAAATAACCCCGCGCTCCACATCGAACTTTGACGCCAGTCACAAAAGCCCGCTGCACAGCAGTGGGCTTTTGTGACTGGCCAAGGACACGATTAAAGCGGATTCGGGCCTCGAATGCGCGCACGTCTGGGACGAATTTCAATCTCCCAAGGACACGATTAAAGCCAAAAGCCAAATCCGCCTGAAACTGGACACTTCAAATTTACAACAGCGCCACCGCGAATCTCGCCAAAATGTTGCTCCTGAGATAAAATCCAACACGAAAGGAAACCATCATGAAAGAAATCACAAAATCAACACGTTTCGCGTTCACGTTAATCGAGCTTCTCGTCGTGATTGCGATTATCGCCCTGCTCGCGGCGATTCTGTTTCCCGTCTTCGCGCGTGCCCGTGAAAACGCGCGCCGTGCGTCGTGCCAGTCCAATCTCAAGCAAATCGGCCTCGGCTTCGCGCAATACACACAGGATTACGACGAGCGCTTGCCGAACACGTGGGTTGGGCTGCCCGGCGAAAATCAGAGTGGCGGCTGGGTGGCGTATTCCGAATGCGGTGAAGTCGGCACGCAAGCGGTTTTCGTTGGCGCGACGGGCGCGCTTCAGCCCTACATCAAAAGCACGCAGATTTTCGTGTGTCCCAGCGATACCGAAGGCGCGCGCAGTGGCAACTCTTACGCGGTCAACGAGTGCCTTTTTACCGACACGACGACTGCCGGATTCCGCGCGGGCAAATCGCTCGCGGCCTTCGATGAAACGGCGCGCTTTTCGCTTCTCACCGAAGAGGGAACGATTGCCGGTTCGACCGACGACGGCTATCAGCGCATCCCCACGCTCAACACGATTTCACAGCGCCACCTCGAAGGCTCGAATGTGGCGTTTTTGGATGGCCACGTCAAATGGTATCGCGTCTCGCGCCTGTCGGTTGATAATCCTTGGTCAGGCGGCAACGGCACGACTTGCCCGTGATTCAATTAATCCTAAACACACCTTTAAAACCCGCTCTGCGCTGACGGAAAACAGCGCAGAGCAAGCGGCATCGCATCGCGGGTTCCAGCCTTTGCCGCCCTGCCAGTTGCAGCCCGCGCACGAAATCTCACCCGGATAAACCGCAGCGACATCGGTGTGATTCCAAAGTTGCTCTGGTTTGACCTGTGCGTGAACGGCCAGCGTCGGAACGCCGAGCATTCCGGCCATGTGCGCCATGCCGGAATCGTTGCCAATCACCGCGCTCGATTCCAGGAACACATCGCCGACCCATTCCGGCGACATCCCCCAGAACCAATCGCAGGGCGTCCCATCGAACATTTTTCGCAAACGCTCGCCATCGCCGACGCCATCAAGCGCAATCGGCTGATAGCCCGCATCGCGCAGCAAAAACGCCAGCCGCGTCCAATGCACGGCGGGCCATTCGCGGCCCCGCCACGCCGAAAACGGAAGCAGCACGACATATTTCTCAAACGCCAAGCGTTTTTCAACGAGGCTCGTGTCCACGACAGGAGCCAGAGGCGCGAACTGTTCCAGGTTTGCGCGCCGCGCCACGTTGTCGCAATACCACTGTTTGCGACACGTTCCGGCGGCCAGACTTGCGCCGTAGCCCTCGTAAATATCAATGCCTTTTGGCTCATCACTGACGATGATTTCCACGTTTGGCGTCACGACGCGCGAAAGCCAGTGGCCCTGTTTCGAGAAGTAGCGAACCTTGTGGCCTTGCGCCGCCAGCCCCGCAGCCGCATAAACGCCACATATCGCATCGCCAATGCCCGCCGCGCTGTGATGAATGTCGATGGCCGACTCATCGCTTTTGGAATAGCTCCAAAACGGGCCGATGGCGCCAACGTGTCGCCCTGTAAACCCCAGATGCGGAAACGCGGTTTGCGCCTCGGATTGGAACTGCGGCAAGCCCGATGGATGATGATACTCGCCCAGCACACGCCCGACCCGCGCCGCAATTTCCGCTGGAATCGTGCGCATCAGCGGGAACTCGCCGCCTTCACAATCGAGTTTCAGCAGGTCGATCTCGCCAATTCCGGCCTGTTCGAGAATGGCTTCAAAGGTTTGGCACGGCACCGCTGCGCCTTCCTCAAACTGACGATTATCGGCGACGCTTTTCCATTGCAGGGTGTTTTGCCAATCCGCATCCGCGACAAAAGAGCTTCCTGGCTGCCCGACGGCGTTGTAGAGTTTTGAAACTCCCGCTTTTTCGGCAACCGCGACGTTGAAACACCTCGCCGTCGGCACGTTGCGCGTGAGAATTTGGAACGATTCGGCGTTGGGTTCGATGGCCACGATTTTCGCGTCGGGCCAGAGCGATGCGGCAAAAGCGCTGAACGAACCGATATGCCCGCCGACATCCACAATCGTTTTCGGCTCGAATCCCTGGCGTTTGAGTGCCAGCAAACCGTAGCAATCACGCTCCACGACTTCCTGAAAAGCGGCTTTGTCGGCGCCATGCCTGACACGAAGAGTGACGCCGTGAGCCGTGATTTTTTCAGTGAGAACGACGCCGGATTGCTTCGCCATGTTCGCCAGTTGGCTTGGATTGACTTTCTTTTTCATTTCGTTTTCATCTTGCTCTTTCCGCGCTTCTTCCAACTCCACGCGAAACTCCGCGCTCACGCTTTGCCCCGTGCGCTTGGCGTGGCACTCGCGGCACAGCGCGCTGCGGCGACCCTGCGCGTCGCGCTCAGGGATAAACGTGGACGGCTCGAAGCACGAGCCGCAGCCTTTTTCGACGCCGCACTCGCGGCATTTGATGAGGTTCGATGTCATTTTCAGTTTTGATTTTCTGGCGGCTTGGCGCGCGTGAACGGAAGCATTCGCTGGTCAATATCGCCCGTCACGGGAATCGTCGTCGCGCTTTGCACGAGCGAAGAGCGCTGATACACCCAAAACAGACCATCGTCGCCGGTGCCTATCAGTAGACGCTCGTCGCGCGTGGGCGGTGGCGTCGTGACCGCGCCGCCGCTATTGCCGCCATTTGGCGCGACGGGAACCGGAACGGAAAACCGTTCGAGCGCGGTGATGTATTGCACCTCGCGCGGCGCCAAGTCCGGCGGCGTTTGCAGTTCGCGCTCCTCGAACCACGAGCCGTTTTTGCGTTCGCCCGACAGCATCGCGCCCGCGCCGCCCGCCATCGCTTTTTGCGGTGCCGCGTTCGGCTCGCCGAGCGTGCCGCCAATCCACGTCGCCAGCGCGCCGATGCCGCCGTCGCGGTCGAGAACCTGTTTCCATGTCCCGGCGAGCGCGCCTTTCCAAATCTGGCCGTTGTCGAGGCCGACGTAAAACACGCGAATTTGCGCCCCCGTGTTGCTTGCGACGGTGCCCGCCGAAGCCGCCGTCACGTTCGAGTCGAAGGTTTGCAGCAGCACCGGAGCCGCGCCGTTTTCGCTGAGGTAGCACGCGTTGCCCGACCCCAGAAACATCAGTGAGGCCGCGCCGAGTTGCGCGACGTGGCAGAACGTGACTTCGGTTTCGAGTTCCCACAGCAGTTTCGGCGTCGCAAACGTCGAGTCGTAGGCGCGCGTGCGCTTGGCAGAAGGCAAAATCGCCGCGCCCGTGTCGTGGACATACAACACGAGAGCTTTGCCCGCGACGGCCTCGACAAAACGCGGCACACGCACTTCGCCGCGCACGCGATAGGTCATGCTTTCTTCGTTCTGGTCGGGGTCGAACGCGAAGACATCGCCGCGCGGCGCGCTTTGCGACGGCAGCACGACGACATAGATTTTGTCGCCGGTCGCAGACGTGTTCAAAAACGCGGCGTCGGTGGCGTCGGGCGCATAGATGCCCTCACCGGCTTTGTCGAGAAAATCGTAGTCCTCGGCGGTCGTGTCGTCGGGTAATTCGGGATTGCTCGGCGAAATCGAAAAATCGGCATACGGCAGGAACGACGAACGCCCAAACGCGACAAGTTCCGCGCTCGGCGAGCCAGGCGTGTTGGGGCCGCTGGTGTTGCCTTCGTAGACCCAAACGCGCGCCGGGCCGTGCGTAAAAACCATGTGCCGACCTTGGCTGATTTGCCGGATTTTGCGCACGGCCTGGCTGCCGGTATCGAACGCGGTGAGAAAATACTGCGGGATGCGTTTTTCGCGCACACGGACATCGCGCTCCAGCGGCGATGTAAGCTTGGTGAACGAGCCGTATTGCGAGCGCGCGAACGCCTCGCCCTGCTCAGGGTAGCTCATGCCCGGCTCGAACGCGAGCAGACGATGCGCGGGCCAATCGGCATCGGCGTAGGGCGCGCCGTCAAGCGCCGTGCCTTTGCGAACGCCGAACTGCGCCCAGTCCAATCTTGCCGTGTTTTCGCTCAGTTCACGGGTCTCGACGCCGAATTCGATTTCCGACACGACGAGCGCCGGGTGTGGCCTGACGGGATAGTGGTCACGGTAACGAATCAGGCCATGTAGCGTGTTTTGCAGTTCGATGCGGCGCGTCGCTTCGGCGAAGCAGCAGCCGATTCCCTGCATCTCGACGCGCAGTGTGCGAAGCCCCGACGCGTAGTCTTTCGAGTCGAACGTGTATTCGTAGACGCCGTTGCGCGCGGTGCCCGAAACGCGGCGCAGTTCGCCGACGTTCGAGGAAACCGCTTTCGTGTCGTAGAGTTTGTAGGCGCCGATGAACACACGAAGCAGACACCGCTGCTTGTCCTCGCCTTCGTAGCAGGGCAGCGTCACATCAGGCTCGCACGGGTTTTGCGACGGCTCGTTTTCGTCGGCAACCGAAAAGCGCAGCGTCACGAGTCGCGTTTCGACGGCGTTTTCGGCGGGCGCGGTGATGGAAACCGACGGCGCGCAGACGAGGCCGCTTCCGCTTCCGCTTCCGCCACTGCCCGAACCACTGCCATCGCCTGACCCTGAACCGTTGCCGGAGCCAGAGCCGCTCCCATTTCCCGAACCCGTGCCGGAACTGTTCGACTGTGCATACACCCAGCCATTGCGGTTGGTATCGGAATCGCCCGACGAGTCGCAATCGTTTTGCGCCCTTGCGAAATAGCCAAAACGCAAATTGCCTTGCCCCGACAGCGGGCGCGGGTGTTCATCGAGGAACTCGAACGCGGTGCTGTTGCCGAAATGCGAAGCCACGAACACCGCATTGCCTGTTGCGAATCCGATAGCCGAAAGAGGAACGCGAAACAGCAGATATTCAACACCATTGACGAGTTGATTCGCGTTGTAGAACACGCGCAGAGTTGTTTGAGTCGGCGTTTCGGTGCGCTCCAAACCGGGCATCGGCGGCGAGGCCGGGCGATAGCACGGCACATCCGGCCCGGTGCCACTTCCACCGGAACCACTGCCCGAACCGTTTGGGCCGCTCCCGCCGCCCGATCCACTGCCAGGCCCAGAACCCGAACCGCTTCCTGAGCCGTCCCCTGAACCGCTTCCGCTGCCTGAACCGGAATCTGCGCACGCTGCGCCGCAAAGAGCCGCCGAATCGTAGGGGCCGGATTCCACGAGGATAGCCGTGTTCCAAATATCGCCCGCGATTTGTTCTTTGCAGTAGCGATTGCCTACTTCGGTGACGCAATACCATCCGTCTGCACGTTCGCCACTTCCCGATCCAGAACCGTTGGGGCCGCTTCCCGAACCTCCACCGGAGCCGCTGCCCCCATTGGGGCCACTCCCCCCGCCAGAACCATCGCCACCGGAACCATCACCGCCCGACCCGTTGCCAGGGCCAGAACCGCCGCCACTGCCTGAGCCTCCACCGCTCCCGCTTCCCCCGCCGCTTCCTGAACCGTTTCCACCACTGCCGGAACCTGACCCTGAGCCACTCCCACTGCCGGAGCCGCTCCCACTTCCGCTGCCAGACCCTGAACCACTGCCATTGTCAGGCTCCGGCCCCGTCGCAGGAATGGAGAGGTTTTCAACGCTCTTATTGCAAGGCGGCTGCGACGAATCGCTCGTTACCGCGCCCGAATAGCTCGAAGCCGCCAAATTTGGCCCTTTGCTCACCGTGAACGTGAAGGGATTGGGGCGTGAATACGGCTGCACGCCGCCCGCAATCGAAACCGTCACCAGAAAATCCCATTCGCCAGTTGTGCTGTTCCAAACGGGCGCGCCGACGACGGGCGAGAGTGCGAGAGAACAGTTGTTGTAATCGAACCTTTGGCAGAACTGCTGCGAACAACCCGTTGCGTCGGTGACTGTGACGCAAACATTGTAAGAGGCGCTCGTGACGCTGGTTGGAACCACAAACTCGCGTGAACTCACGCCCGGCATGGAGATATATTGAGGAACGTTTCCACCCCACGAAAACTGAAACGGAGCAACCCCGCCTGACCCATGTGTCCATGTCGCGGTGTAGATGGCACCTGCCACACCCTCACGGTAAGTCGGCCCAGAAATCGAAATCTCGCCCGTCATGCACACGACTTCAAACTCGACATTCACAAAGTCTGCGCCATACGTGTAATAAGGATTTCCAGTTACTGGGTTTGTGTAGGTGTCTGAAACATACACCAACCCCGTTCCAGCCATGATTCGATAGATTCCAGGAGAGGCGTTTGTGGGAACGCCGACCTGCACGGTGCAATTTTGAAGCGCCGCAACAGACCATCCAAGTGGCTCCTCTGGTGTGGGAGTGTTTCCGTTGCCGTTCCAGTTTTGAAATCCCCAATTCGTATCTCCTTCGTAGGGTGGTGCCCCAGGCTCGACATGGGGATTGTCTCCCCAACCAATAAAACCAGGAGTCAATCCTGAACACACGGGGCCGCCACTCCCTGACTTTTGTGCAATCCCGCTGCTGCCTCTCGCAATTTTGACGATGCTCATTTTTCGTTTGTCCTTTTTTGGTGCCTCAACTCGTTGCTCGAAGCGATTCAAAAACCGCTCGTTTTTCTGTTTCTCAACCCACGCGATACGCTGTGATTCGCGCTCGTTTCTCTCGCTCCAAAACGCCCAAAACTGCGCTCCCAGCAGCAGCGAAAACAGCAGCAGCAGCACGCCCAGCGCGCGCCACAAAAACCGCTTTTCGCCGCTCGAAAGTTCCTGTTTTTCGTGCATCATGCCTCGTTTTGCGCGTTAACGCTGCGCTTGTGACATCGTGTTTTTCGGCGCCCACGTCAAATGCGACATACTGCAATTCGTGAATCTGACTGCCATCATCACGCGGGAAACGCTTTCCGACGACTCGCCGATTTTCGTTTCGCAGTGCCCGGAACTGGATATCGTCTCGCAAGGCGAAACCAAAACCGAGGCGCTGGCGAATCTGCGCGAAGCCATCGAGCTGTTTTTCGAGGTCGCCGACGATGCCGAAATCGGCGCGCGTCTTCGCAACGGCGCAACGGTTTCGGCGTTGGAGGTCGTGGCGTAAACGCCACAAGCGTAAACGCCACAAGCGTAAACGCCACAAGCGTAAACGCCACAAGCGTAATGCCCAAACTTCGCCGCTTGTCGGGCCGCGAGGCGCGCTCGATTCTGGAAGCCAACGGCTTCGTTTTCGTGCGCCAGCGGGGGAGCCACATGATTTTGCGGCGCGACGGCGTTTCGGTTCCCGTTCCCGACCACCGCGAACTCGCAACCGGAACTCTGGCGGGCATCGTCCGGCAAAGCGGTCTTGACCGCGAACTTTTCGAGTCGCCGTCATGAAACCAACACCCCAACGCAATGTCAAATTCGCCAAAACATTGCTTCTGAGATAAAATCCAAAGCGAAAATTCGCATCATGAAATCCCTCACAAAATCGGCTCGGAGCGCGTTCACTCTTATCGAGCTTCTCGTAGTCATTGCCATCATCGCCATCCTCGCGGCGATTCTGTTTCCCGTCTTCGCCCGCGCCCGCGAAAATGCGCGCCGCTCCAGTTGCCAGAGCAATTTGAAGCAAATCGGACTCGGCTTCGCGCAATACACCCAGGATTATGACGAGAGATTGCCGAATATCACAGGTGGCGGAACGGGCGGCGTGGGACTTCGTGGTGGTTGGATGGTGTTCAATGTGTGGCCTTATGATCCTGCAACACAAACCTTTGATGTGGCTAATGGCGCGCTTCATCCTTATATCAAAAGCACCCAGATTTTTATTTGCCCCTCTGACACCCAAGGACAACGGCAGGGCAATTCTTACGAGATGAATGGATGCCTTGCATCGGCCACTGGCCCTGTTCACACGGGAAAATCGCTCGCCGCCTTTGATGAAACGGCGCGCTGGGCTTTGGTTTCCGAAGGCGCGCGACCCGATTCTACAGAGACGACGGACGACGGCTATTTCAATCCGTTTTCGGCCAGCGAAGGTTTGTCTAACCGCCATCTGGAAGGCTTGAATTTGGCTTTTTTGGATGGTCATGTGAAATGGTATCGCCCTGAAAAAATGCGAACAGACGGCTATTTTACGGGCGGAAATTCAACTCTTACGGCTTGCCCGTAAAAGTTGCAATATACTCCTCAAATTTTTTCGCGGCCTGAATTTGTTCTTGGCTAAAAGGGAGCTGATTCAACCGAGGATGGCCCCAATTACCGCCAAGAAGTTCCCAAACAAAGTGACGCACTCGCGCGACGCTCAAAGGCTCGTCAGGCAAACAGGGCGCGGGGTCAGCATGTGCCTCGTTTAAAAGTTCGAGCGAATAAAAACTTGGCTCGTATTCTTCTATTGGCCTATTGGAAAAATGGCTGCTTGCCCTTGGGTCTCGGCCCGACCATCTGAATTCGGGATTGGAGCCAGACCATTCAAATTCGCATTCACCCAAAGGGTTGGAGCCACCACTGGGATTGCTTCCGCAAGGCGCATAATTCACTGGGTTGGCGCCGCTTCCACAACCATCGCACGGATTTGAGCCGGGTTCAAAAAGCAGATGTTGTAGCTCTTCGATTTCTAAATTGGTTTTAGCCAATTCACATTGCAATTCCGAAGCGCGCTCCTGCAAAGATTGAAGCCGCTTTCGTGTGTAGTAGTTCTTCATGATGTGGTTCCTCAAAAGGTTTCGGTGCGACGCGCAGAAGCGCGTAAATTGTTGAATCCAAAACGAGTCAAAACGTCTTGAATTTTTCCTTTAACCGGAATGCGAAGAGCTAAAGCGCCCGCGCAAACTCGGTTGTGATTGGAATGACGAGCCAACGGGTGAACGCCGTGCGCCTCGACGGGCACACCCAAAATCGCCGCTTCGTAAAGCGTAGTTGATGTAATCCCGACGACTTTTTCGGCGCGCGATGCCCACTCCAAAAAATCGCCGTCTTTTGCGACTTCGGCGCGGCTAAAGCGCGGGTTTTTATTGCCGGTTTGTGGATGCGGACGCACAATGATTCGCTTGTCGGGATAGAGCGCCTCGATTTCCTCCACGAAATCGCTCATTCGTTTATATTTCGAGTAAAACAGCACTTGCGAATCGTTTTCGATTTGAAGTGGGACAAGAATAAAACCCTCATTTTTGAGTGGATATTTCGCCTGCAACTGAGCGCGGGTTTCGGCGAGTTTGGCCATGTCTGAGGCAGTTACCCAATTCAAATCTTCCATCAAAATTGAATCGCCGCACATCCCGCGAGGATCAACAAAACAATGCTGTTTTTGGGGCAACATTCCCCATTCGATGAAAAAGTGAGGAATGTTTTGCGCCCGACAAAGTTTGGCCGCCTGTGGCGAAATGAATTGATTGCCATTCCACATTCCCACGATTGCCGCTTTTTTGACGTAAGACGCCGTTTGATAAAAATTCGAGTTGCGGGAAACGAAAAAGAACTCAAGCCCTAAGCTCGCTGCATATTCGCGCATCATTTGGTGAGGCCAACTGGCGACTTTCTCTTCCCATCCAACATAAACCAACGTCGGGCCATCGGGGAAACGAGGCTCAGGAGCCGTTTCAGCCTTTTCCATTTTGGAAACAACTGGGGTCTGCGCGCTCGAAACGCGCGCGGCCTCCAGCTCGTTGAACAACTCCAACGGCAGGTATTCTTTTCGCGCTTCGTAGCGGCATTTGAGGCAAAACGGCATTCCGGCTACGTCCTCGAACAAATCCGCGCGCGCCGCCGTGTAGCCGCATTTCGTGCAAGTTTTGAGCGTATGCGGTTTATCCACGACGCCCGCTTGTTTTTTCATGTTGGCCAACTGGCCGGGATGGATTTTCTTTTTCATTTCGTTTTGGTTCCGTGCGTTCGTTCCGTTCCATGCGTCCATTTCGGCGCGAACGTCGCCGTCGAGCGCGACGCCACGCGCTTTGGCGTCGCACGCTTTGCAAATCGTTTGTCCCGCGACTTCGAGAAACACGCAGCCGCAGCCGCCGACGAATCCGCACGCGAAACACGTTTTCGTTCTGGCCATGATTTTTCTTGAGCCGATGGAAGGTTGGGGTGAGAGCTTCGCCGAAGCCAAAGCCCGGCCATAATCGCGGTTTTTGACGCCGCCAAAAGCATTTTCGCGCACACACAGGCAAAGAGCAAAACGCGAAAAGAAAAGCGGGTTTTGCGGCACGCAACGAATAGAGACAATGCAACCTTTGCTCTCTGTAGAGGGTCTATCCTACACTGAGTTGTAAGATTCAGGAGAAAAACCGAGCCATGAGCAATTTCAAACACTTCCTTCGTGGAATGGGCCAGTCCCTCGATTTGGGTGCGACGATGAATCCGCGCCGTTTCGTCGGCACGCGTTCAGCTCAAAAACAGGCCATTGGTTCTTACTGGCGTAGCGTCGGTGGCTACATGAATCAGGCTCTGCGCGAGGTTGAGGCGACGCGGCGCGGTCGATGATCTCACCGGAAAACCCCTCTCAAGACCAGCCTTCGCAAGAGATTCAAACATCTGCGGAGGCGCAAGCGCCCCTTGAAGGTGCGCCCGTTGAAGGTGCGCCCGTTGAAGGTGCGCCCGTTGAAGGTGCGCCCGTTGAAGGCGAGGTTCTATCGCCGGACAAAGAAGCCATCGTGCGCGCCGTCGTGACTCGCATCACGCGCATGGAATCGCACAGTGGGCCACTTCCTCATCCCGAAACTTTGCGTGGTTATGCCGAAATCATTCCCAATGGTGCCGAGCGCGTCATGCGAATGGCGGAAAAGCAGCAAGACCACTCACACCGTGTCGAAAACACTCGCGAGAAAACGGCGTTGATTGGAGTTTTGGCCGCGATGTTTGGCACCGTATGCAGTTTTGGCACGGCTGGCTACGCGCTGTTTCTGGGCTTCCCAACGGCAGCGGGCGTCATTGCCACCGGAACTGTTGCGGCATTGGCTGGAGCTTTTATCTACGGCACCAAAACCCAGCACTCCGAGCAAATGGAAGTGCTGAAAAAACTATCGCCACCTAACAACGAAAGTGTTGACGATGAAAACAACGCGGCCTCAACTCCTTGAGGCCGCGTTTTAATCGTGTGCTTCAAAGCATTGAAATGGGCATCAGAGATTCACCGACGGCACGATGGCGCCACTGATTTCCTCGGCGACGGCGGCGGGCACGTCACTCACCGGCGCGTCGAGGTTTTCCATGCGCGCGCTCGTCACGCCCGCATCGCTCAGCGCGCCGTCCATTTCGCCGCGAATTTGCGTTAGCGTCGGGCCACTCGTGCCGCCGCTGCCCGTTGGCGCCAATTCCAGGGCGTTTTGCGTGAATCGAAAATCTGGGCCGTCGTTTTCGATCAAAGCGCCCAGTTTGTCGGTTTGCGATTCAATCGCATCAATCGAAGCGAGTTCCAATGCGAGTTCGAGGCGCACTTCGGCGGCGATTTCTTCGGGCGACGGTAGCGCCGAAATCGCTTCGTCCAGAAAATCGAGGTTGCCCGCGCGCGTGGCCGAAAGGCGCGTCGTGAGCGTGTTGGCACTTGTTTGGATGGCCGCGAGTTTGGTGGAATTGTTGTCCATTTCTTCGCGGATTTGCACCGCCGTTGGCCCGCTCCCACTTCCGCCGCTTCCGATCGGCGCCAGTTCGAGCGCGTTGGTCGTGAACCGGAAATCTGGGCCGTCGTTTTCGATCAAAGCGCCGAGTTTGTCGGTTACGGCTTCGATATCGGCGATTTTGGCGTTATCCGGCGCGCTGTAATTGGCCGTTGCGAGTCGCGAAGAAATCGCGGCGTCGAGGAGCGCGAGGTTATCGAGCAGCGCGGCGCGCGCAATCGAAAGGCGCGAAAGCAGCGTGGCGATGTCGGCGTTGGCGGGCGCGGTGTAATTGGCGGCGGACAGGCGCGACGAAATCGCGGCGTCGAGATTGTCGAGCAAATTTGCGCGCGTGGCCGTCAGGCGCGAAAGCAATGTCGTGGTGCCGCTTGTGTCGGAGCCGATGTTGGCGAGGCGCGCATCTCCAAGCGCGGTGAGGCCCGCGCCATTGGCGCCGATGCGCGCAAACGCGTCGCCCGTCAAATATCCGGCGTCCCGAATCGCGGTGCGCTCGCTGGCGGTGAGCGTTTTGGCGGCGCTGACGTTTTCGTCCACGCGCTGCACCCACGATTCGCCGACGGTGAACAGGCTCGGCACGTGCTGCAAATCGACACTCGAATCGGTAGTTTTGAAGACCGCGACGTAGTTGCCCGCCGTTCCTGCCGAAGCGCCCGCGAGCGTGTAGGAATACAAGCCGCCACCCGTCGCGCTGCCCGCCGCGCCCGTCACGATTTGCGTGCCGTCGCGGTAAACATCGCAGGTTACGACAAGTCCGGTTTTGCCTTGCTTGTTCGCGGTAAAAAACGCCTCGAAGCGAATCGCCTGTGAAAGTTGTTTGAGCATGAGTTTTCAGAGAAGTCCCGGACTACAAAAGTCCTTGCGCGAGCGTTTCGATTTGGGTTTGCGTGAGCGTGCCTTTGAGGAGCAACGCGTGAGAAATGGCGCCGCGATAATGCCTGTCCTGGAAGGGGTCACGGCCCACGTCCCAGGTCGTTCCCGAACCGCTCAGCGGCTGCGGTCCGGGAAAAATCGTGTTGGCGATCGTCGTGACAAGCGCGCTCGTGACACAGTAAACCGTTGCGGTCGCTGTTACGCCCGATGCGTCAATCACGCCCGCAACGGCACAGCGCGCGTTGGAAGGCAGTGTCACACCGCCCGTCCATCCCCATGTTTCGCTCGCGTCGTTCCATGTGAAGCCCATTTTTCCACCGTTGAACGATAAACCCGTCGCGTTGATGCCGCCAGCGCCACCACGTGTAAACAACACTGGCGGCGTGTAGTCCGTGAACGAACTGCCCGTCGTGTCGATAACACCAAAAAACGACAAAACGGACTGTGAACTCAGGGCCACAACGGGCGAAGTGAGATAGCCATTGCCTGATGCCGGAAAATCGAGCGCGGGCGGCGCGGCGAGGTGCGTCGCACGGCGTCCCGCGTCGGTCTGCGTGAAATAGCCACCCAAACTCCCGCGATTGAGCGCCCGCGCGACTGCTTGGCCGTTCGTGGCGCTCACGTTCGAGGCGTTTTCATTCTGCGCGGCGTCATACCACAACTCGAATGGGGCCACGCTCATCGCATCGAATGCGCCCGCCGCAGAAGCTGAGATTTTGGGCGAAAACAGCGGCGATAACTGCCCGGAGAGCGGCCCCATCATGGACTCACCACCGATGGACTAACCACCACGCGCACGGTTTGGCCGCGCACAATTTCGGTTGCGGTTTGCCCGCCGTCTTTTTGCACGAATAGGCGCCCTGCGCCAGTCGTGTCATTCGTGACGTGCAGCCCGTAAGCCGCGCCCAAAACCGGCAGTTCGAGGTAAGCATCGGCGGCGAGGTTTCCCGTCACGGCGAGGAATTCGCGCAGTTCCTCGGCTTCTAAAACGCGGTTGCCGCTGAGTGCCACACTCCCCGCCGATGCCACGCGCGGCATCCGTTCGGGCAGCGGCGTAGTTTCGACGGTAAGCGGCTCGTTTTGGCTATTGATGGCTTCGATGAGCGTGCTTTGTGTCAGCGTTTCGCGCGGCGGGAGACCCATCGTGGCGCTGCGCGGCGCGAGCGGCGTGCCCAGAATTTGCAGCTTCGCGTCGGAAAATGTTTGGGGCGCGTTCGAGAGGTTTTCGAGTTCAAAACTCAAAACGCGAAGCGCGTTGACGCGGCTGCGCGCGACAGGACGCGGTTCGTTGGCCAATGGTCGCACTGCCCACAACGCGTCATCGAGGCCCAGCCAAAACTGCGCGCCCGAAAGCGCGACCGTGCGGCCCGCGTCGTCCTTGAGCTGCGCCAAATCTACGCGCACCAGAACGCGCGCGCCGCCTTCGATGGGCGCTTGCGGGTTCGACGTCAAAAGCACCGAAGCCGCGATGAAAGAAGAAGAAAGTGACATTTTTTGAAACCTGCTAACTCGCCACTGCCTTGCGGAATCTGACCGCTTTGAAATTCTCGTCGGTGACCGCGCGCGCCCTGAGCGTTTTGCTCGCGTCCACGTCGGCCATCTGGATGCGCATCAAAAACGCGCCGTTACTCGTGTTGAACGCCGCGACGAGCGATTCGGAAAACAAACCAGCATCGCCGCCAAAAAGCGGGTTGCCGCCGGGCTGCCGCAGCGTTTGCACGACGCGGTGCAGCGCGACGGCATCCGTCGCGGTTTGGCCTTCGAGGTCGCGCAGCGTCCATAGCGGCACGAAACCGTTATTTTGGCGCAAGAAAATGCGGTCGCGCGCCGGGCCGTTTTTGAGAATCAGCGCTTCGCGCAAAGCCCCGAAACTGCCGCGAAAGCGCGCGATGTCGGCGATGTCGCCGCCGAAACTGGCGCCGCGCAGCCGCGAAACCGGCGCGCTGGTCGTGTCGGCGTTGGCATCGGGCACACCCGTCAGCGCGTAGACGCGATCCGCGATGTCGCCGAGCCACACCCGCGTTTCATCGGCGTCCTCGTGAACGTCCAGCGCGCACAGCGTCGCGTCGGGCGTGTAACGCGAGCGCGGCGCCTTCGCGCTCGCGCCCGTGCCGCCGACTTCGACCAGTTGGTGCGCCTGAGCGTAAGAGGCGCCCGTCGCCAGAAACAGCCGGCCGCCTTTGTGAAAGACGCGCAAAACCGGCGTTTGCAGCGTGAACGGGTCATCGAGCGATGACTCGAACAGGAAGCCGGTCGCGCCGCTGCCGTTACCGTAAATCACCAGCGGCGCGCCGCCCCAGCGTTCAATCGCGCGCACGAAACGCTCTTCGCCGATGGGCACCATCATCGCCGAGATTTTGCCCGCCGCGAGGTCGAGTGCCACGACGCGGCCCGGACTGGTTTCGCGCACCATCCAGATTTTGCCGCCCACGCGCGCCGCGTCGCGCACGTTGCCTTCGATGGCCACGCCGGGCCGCTCGAAATCGCTCCACAGCGCCACGCGCTCCAGAACGCCGTCCTTCCAGGTGTAGTAGCCGCGCGTGGTCAAAATTTCGAGTTCATCGTCGGTGAACTGGCGCACTTTCAGCACGCGCCCGCCGCCCAAATCGGTGAGCAAACTCACTTCCTGCGGCAAAATTTCGAGCGCCAGACGCGCGCTCGTGGCGCCCGATGGAAACGCCGCGCTCGCCATCGGTGCCATCGGCTGCCAATCGCGCACGCGCTCGCGCATCGCGGCGTGGTCGGCGAGCATCGCGGGCGTGGCCGCGCCGGGGTCGGGCGCCGTCGCATACCAGCGAAACCACGACAAATTTTGACTGGGGCCGCGAGCGTCGGTGCGCGCGTGGTAAAACACCTCGGAAAACTGCAAACCCCCAGCGATGAGTTCCTGCGTGAGCGCTGGAGCAATCGAAAGCTCGCTCCAGCGCGCGCCGCGTTCGATGGCGTTATCGAGTTCGAGTTCGAGCTTGACGCGCTCGCTCCAACAGCCCGCCACGTCGCGCGCCGAAACGAACAGTTCGAGCGTGTTCTGGTATTCGAGCGCGGTGTCGAGCGTCGCGCTCCAACGATTCGTCGCCGCATGGTAAAACACCGGCAGTTCGCGGCCCCAAAGCGTGATTTTGAGGGGGTCAGTGGCGAAAAGCTCGGCGCGCGGCCCTGCCGCAACCCACAGCGTCACGGCGCCCGAAACCGTCGCGTTTTGCGCGTTCGCGTTTTGCGCGGGCGAAAGCCATTCTGGAACGGCGGCGCCGACGAGCGAAACGGCGGCGCTTGGCCCCCACGCGCTGCAAAAATCGACGTTGCAGTCGCGCAGCGAGTAGCGATAATTGGCGGGCGAGGCGACGCCCTCATCGTTCCACGACGCGGGCGAGGCCGGTGTGAACGTGTGAACCGTTTGCCACGAAGCGCCGCCATCGCGCGAGCGGCGCACCTCGCGCCGAGCCACACCCGTCGGCAATGGCGTCGCCAAAACCGCCGAACGCTGCACCGTCACGCGCAGCGGGTCACACGAACGCACCAAAACGGGCGCGTCGGGAATCAGGGGCACACACGGCGCGCCTGGAAAGCCGCCCGGACTACTGCCGCCCGGCTGCGAACCGCCCGGACTACTGCCACCGCCCCCATTTTGGCAGGGCAAACAATTGGCGTGCGGCCCCGACACGATGTCGAATCCCCCTTGCGCGGTGTAATTCCACTCGTTTTGAGTTCGGATTTCTTCGCACGACAGCGAGCCGTCGAACGCGATGCAATAAAAGCCCGCGCCCGGAAACGGCGGAGCCACGACTGGATTCGAGCCGCCACTGCCGCCGCTCCCGCCTGAACCGCACGCAGCGTCACACTGGCTTTGCGAGGCGTAAGGCCCGCCATCAATCGAAAATCCCAGCGCGCGCAGGTCGTCGTATTCGCTTTGCGTCGAAATCTGCTCGCAAAGCCGTTCCACATTCCCGAAAACCGTGTGCGACAAGCAGTAATAGCCCTGCCCCGCCCAGGGAACATCGGGATTACTGCCACCGCTCGGCTGACTGCCCCCGCTCGGATTGCTCCCACCACTTGGGTTACTGCCACCCGAAGGATTACTGCCACCCGAAGGATTACTGCCACCCGAAGGGTTGGAGCCGCCGCTGGGGTCGCTCCCGCCGCTTGGATTGGAACCACCGCTTGGATTCGAGCCGCCGGAAGGGTCACTGCCGCCCGGATTGCTGCCGCCCGACGGGTCACTTCCACCGGGATTACTTCCACCGGGATTACTTCCGCCTGGCAGAGAGCCACCCGGATTTGAACCACCCGGATTTGAACCGCCGGGGTTGCTTCCACCCGGATTGCTTCCACCCGGATTGCTTCCGCCTGGATTCGAGCCGCCACTGCCGCCACTGCCGCCGCTTCCACCACTTCCGCCGCTTCCACCACTGGGGTTTGAGCCGCCACACGCACTTTCGCACGCGGCTTGAGTCGTGTGAGGGCCACTGCTCGGCGCAACGGCGAGCGCGCAAAACTGCGATTCCGAACCCAAATAAGCGCACGAACTCGCTGGTTCAATCGGGTCGGGCTGCACCGGTTCAGGGAAACAATACCAACCCGCGCCGCCCCAGCCCTCACACGCGGGCGCGCAAATCGTCGCGCTGTTTGTCGCGCTGCACTGCGGGTCGCTCGAATCGGTCGCCGTGACGTTCACCGTCGCACACGAACCCAGCGGCAGCCACACATCCACCCACGCTGGGCCATATTCCACGTAATTGCCCGTCGAAGGCGAAACGTTGAACGAATAGTTGTGAGGTGCCGTGCCGCCTTGCGCATCCGCCGAAACGCGGAATTTATAGCAACCGTTGGGATAACTGCCATCGGGCGCGCTCTGCTCGAATGTGCCCGCGCCCGCCACAACGTCAACCGCCATACAGACCCAAGCTCTTCCCACCGAGTCGTTGATTGAACAGCCGGTGCTATCAGTAATGAAACCCGAAACTAAAAAACCGCGCGACTGCGTTCTGACCACGATGCTGCTCGTGCCCTGCCCCGAAACCAACTCGGCATCGTTAACAGTCCAGCTATAAGTCAGAGGCGCCACGCCGCCCTGCACGTTTTGCCACGAAATCGTGTATTCCTGCTCGTTGCCAGCGACAAATTCAGGCTCCGAAATCACCAATTCGCCCGTCATGCACACAAGTTGAAAACCAGCCCCATACGCTTTCCCCTCGTAATAAAAAAGATTGATGAAAGAAGCAGCGCCAAGGGCGTTGGAAGCAGTAATGGGGGTTGTAATCTTTACCCCAATTTGCGAGCGACCCAAATGGTCAAATCCTAAATCTTCTACAAATTCAAGATTGAAGCCTTGTGTGTTGTTGGAGCGGGGGTAGTAAGTCCCTTCTCCTACATCCATTTCCCATGTATAAGGGTGTGGGTTTGTCCAAGTATTACCCGATAGAATTTGATATCCCGACCCACCCACAGGGACTATCCCATTGTAATTGAAATTCATTCGTTTTTCCTTTTTTGGTGCCTCAACTCGTTGCTCGAAGCGATTCAAAAACCGCTCGTTTTTCTGTTTCTCAACCCACGCGATACGCTGTGATTCGCGCTCGTTTCTCTCGCTCCAAAACGCCCAAAACTGCGCGCCCAGCAGCAGCGAAAACAGCAGCAGCAACACACCCAACGCGCGCCACAAAAACCGCTTTTCGCCGCTCGAAAGTTCCTGTTTTTCGTTCATCGTGTGTCATTGTTTTCCAATTTCCGATTTGTGACCCGCTTTTTCGTTGCTCCAATAAATCAAATTTGATATAGTTAAAAAGCCGATGGAGAAAAAGCCGCTCGTCTGGTTTCGAGCCGAAGTGAAGACGCCGCCGTTTTCTTTGGCCGCGCGTGTCGAGGCGGGGCAACTGCTTCGCCGCTTGCAGCACGGAGAAAACATCGCGATGCCGCATTCGCGCCCGATGCCCAGCATTGGTTCGCACGTGCACGAACTTCGCATCAACGACCAGAACCAGACGTTTCGCGTGATTTACCGCATCGACAAAGCCGCGATTGTGATTGTCGAAGTCTTCTCGAAAAAGACGCCCGAAACGCCCGACAGGGTGATTCGAGTTTCGCAATCGAGATTGGCCGCTTACGACGCTCTCACTGACGATGCTCTGGGTGAGCAAGGTGAAAGCACAAAAGGTGGAAACACAAAATGAATAGCAGCAAGAAAAACCATTTGGAGAAAAACGGTTGGAGCGTCGGCGATGCTGCCGATTTCCTCGGACTCTCTCCGCATGAAGAGGCGCTGGTCGAAACCGGCGCCCTACTCTCGCGCATGGTGCGCGAAAAACGGCTGGCTTTGGGGCTGAAACAAGCCGATTTAGCCGAAAAACTCGGCACGAAACAGCCCAACATCGCGCGCCTCGAAACAGCGGGGGGCACTTCGTTCGACCGGCAATTCGAGGCGCTCTACGCAATGGGCGTCTCGCCGCGCGAAATTGGCGAAGCACTCGCCGCCGCCGATTTGGAAAAACACGTCGAAGAACACGTTCACGAGTTCGCTGTCTAATCACACACGCGAAATTCGCCAAAACATTGCTTCTCAGATAAAATCCAACGCAGGAAATCATCTCATGCAAACCCTCACAAAATCGGCTCGGAGCGCGTTCACTCTTATCGAGCTTCTCGTAGTCATTGCCATCATCGCCATCCTCGCGGCGATTCTGTTTCCCGTCTTCGCCAGGGCACGCGAAAACGCGCGCCGCAGCTCGTGCCAGTCGAATTTGAAGCAGATTGGCCTCGGCTTCGCGCAATACACGCAGGATTATGATGAGAGATTGCCTTTTAACGCCGTTGGAGGCCCGGCGCTTTTGGAAACGGGCCAAAATCAAACTGTGAATACGACTTGTGGCAGCGGTTCGTCCCCTTGTCATTTTTGGCACCATCAAATTCACCCCTACATTAAAAGCACGCAGCTTTTCAATTGCCCCAGCAATTCCGACACGCCTTACGCCGGTGGCGGCGACACAACGCTTTCTTACGGCTACAACTTCGGCGCTGTAGCGACTGGCGTTTGCTCCACCAATTGCGGTGTGGATTTGGGCGGTGCTTCGCTTGCGGCTATCGAAGACAACGCGGGCACCATCATGGCTGTTGATACCGCGAATTACATCACTTCGCCCGGTGCCGGAACTTCCACTACGGCGCCCGATTTTTCGGGCAACGTGCGCGACCGTCACCTGGAAACGATGAACGTGCTTTTTGCAGACGGTCATGTCAAATCCCAAAAACGCACGACGATTATGGGCACTACTCCCACGCAATACCGTTTCTGGACTTCGAGCAGCGATTGAAACGTGATTTAGCATTGCACAAACCAAGAAGGACAACAGTCATCGGAGGCCACGCGAACAGCGTGGCCTTTTTGTTTGGCCCACTCCAAAACGGCGCGCCGAACACCAAAATCGGCATTGAAAAACACGCCGTCCATGAAGTCGTGACCTGCCAAAATTCCACCGCGTCGCACTTTGGGCGCCCATGCCGTCAAATCGTCGCGCACAGCATTGTAAGCGTGATTCGCGTCAAGGTAAACCCAATCGAAAAACCCGTCGGGATAGGTGGCCGCGACTTTGACGCTCGCGCCGCGCACGATTCGCACGTCGGAGCGCCCGCCAAATAACGCTTGAACGTGCGCAAAATTGGAATCCTGTTCGTTTTGCGACACGTTGGCCGTGTCGTAATAATCGTTTTGGTGTTGCCAAAAATCCACCAAATGCAGCGTGCCGCCTTGCCAGTTTTGGCGCAAATGATTTGCGTGAACGCCGCGCTGGACTCCCACTTCGGCGCCGTGCCCATCGAATCTCAGCAGATTGAACAGAAAAGGGAAATCGTATTTCGAGGCGAGATTGGGAAGTAATTTCATTCGACGTTGAGGGTGAAACCTTGCGTGTAAACCTCGTTCACGCTTTGTTTGGTCTGGTCATACCAAGTGCCCTGAAAATGGTGATTGGCGATGGAAACGGGCGGGTAATTGGCCACGCTTGCGGCATCGCCACGCGCCCAAAGCGGCGAAAACAAAATAGACGGAAAAATCACGCAATCGGAGTGCGCGCGAAGTTTGGGCGCGACGTAATGCGGCCCAGCGGCTGCCAGAGCGTTGAAGGGAACCGCTTTTTTGCCGCCCGGTGTGGGCGCCGTTTTTGAGAGCAAATGCGAAGTGAGTTCCCGAACCGTCGTCCAAAGCGCAGGGTGATTCGGCACAGCGCCAAAACAATAGTTTCCGGGCGCCGCGTCGAATTCATCGGCGTAGAACAGGCGCACGCCGCGCAACAAATCGCCAATCGGTGCTAAGCACTCCACATCGGTATCGAGGTAAACGCCGCCCATGCGGGCCACGAGTTCGAGGCGCACGATGTCGCTTTGCGCGGCGATGGTCGCGCGGCCCGTAATCCATTTTTCGATGTTGTGGAAAGCCCAATCGTTGATGAGTGGCGGCAACGCGCGCACTTCCAATTTTTCAACCGCGCCCTCGTGGATTGCCGGATGAGACGCCCACAAAATCACCCGGTAATCGGGATTGAAGCGAACCCACGACGCCAGCCAATCGCGGTTTTTCTGTGCCAACGATTTTTCGCCGATCCACACAAAATGAAGAATTTTGGGGATAAGTTGCGGCTCAGAAGGCGGCAAAGTCTCGCCAGAAAATTCAATCGGCGACATCGGCGCCGTCTCCACTTTTTTTGTTTGTGCGGTGGAAACACGCGCGGCTTCCAGCTCGTTGAACAACTCCAGCGGCAGGTATTCTTTTCGCGCTTCGTAGCGGCATTTGAGGCAGAACGGCATTCCGGCCACGTCCTCGAACAACTCCGCGCGCGCCGCCGTGTAGCCGCATTTCGTGCAAGTTTTGAGCGTATGCGGTTTATCCACGACGCCCGCTTGTTTTTTCATGTTGGCCAACTGGCCGGGATGGATTTTCTTTTTCATTTCGTTTTGGTTCCGTGCGTTCGTTCCGTTCCATGCGTCCATTTCGGCGCGAACGTCGCCGTCGAGCGCGACGCCACGCGCCGACGCGTCGCACGCTTTGCAAATCAGTTCGCCCGCGACGTGAACGAACACGCAACCGCAGCCGCCGACGTAGCCACATTTCGCGCAGGTTTTCATCAAAACGTGGCCCTCAAATCGTCGTCGCTCGCGGCCCAGTCGGGAGCGAGTAGAAACACCGCTTCGACGCGCTGCGTGGCCGCGATTGCCAGAAAACGGTCGGTTTCGCTTTGGCCGCGCTGGTCGAACTGCGCCAGCGCCGCGAGCTGGTCGCCCGTCAGGTCTTGCGCCGAAACCGGTTCATCGCCCGCCCCAAACGGCGCGTCGCCATCGGCGCGAAACCACAGCGCGTGCGGGTATTGCGTGGCGTAGTCCCACGCCTCGAATTCGCCCGCCTCATGGCGGTGCCTCACTGTGTGCGCAATTGCCACGACTTCATCGGCAAGCGTCGCGTCGCGTTCTTGCGTCGCGGTGCGTTGCGGAAGCGTCGTCACGAAAATCCGCGTGCCGTCGGGCATCAGCTCCAACGCTTCGCGCGCGTTCGTCGGGTCGTCGGGGTTGCCACCGCCCGGATTTTCGCCATCGTTTTCGCCCAGGCCGCGAGTGATGAGCAGCCACTGCACGCGTGGCCAACTCGTCGCGCCGGTTTGAGCGTCGCTCACGCATCGCAGGCCGACGCACACGCCGAGTTCTTCGCCACGGTAAGGCACGGTGTTCGCGCGCTGGATGAAGAAATCGCACTCGATGTGTCGCGTCACGAGCGCGCCCTGCCAGCGCAGCGCGCGCCCTTTGGTCAGCGGCGCCTCGAACGCGGTGCCGAAAACCCACAGCGCGCTCCCGTCGCGTTTGTTGCCGATGCGACACGTCGCGCCGCCATCGAAAACCGCCTTGTTCCACGACGTCACATAGCTCCAATCCACGCCGTTTTCGCTGCGCCCCAGACTCATCTGCGATTCGCGCGACTGGTAATCGTGATCGAAGACGCCGCACAGCGCGCCCGCGTAAACCGACAAGCGCGAATCGAGGTGCTTGGCGACGGGCAGACCCGCGCGCCGACCGCCCGGCGTTTGCACGATGAAAATCGAAAGCGAAGGAAAATCGGTGCGCGTGGCGAAATCGAAGCCTTCGGTCAAAAACCCGTAATTTTCGCCCAAACGGTTGCGCCAGAACAGCGCGTTGCGCCCGCCCGGATGTGAGGGAATCAAACGCCGCAAGAGCGGGCGCGCCATATCGAGCGTGAACTCGTCGCACGGCGAAGTCGCGCGAATTTCGCCGGTGCGCGGCGATTTGGCAATCGAAACCAAACTCTTGCCGAGCGGCAACACGCACTCGCAGTAAAAAAGCCCCAGCGTGATTTGCCCGACCGCTTCATCGCCGGGCGCGTCGTTTGGCTTTTGGATTTGGAACAGCGCCGGAATCGCGCCATCGGCGCCAGTGCACGAGCCGCCGACCAACAGCGCGCCGCTCTGCGGGTCGATTTCCAGGGCGCCGACGGCCCGCAAGCCCGCGTCAACGTTCCAGGGAGCAAACGGCGCCAGCGGTTGCAGCGTGTCGCGGTGCAGCGGGCAGCGCCACAGCGCCCGAAAACCGGCCTGCGCGCCAACGGCGTTTTCGTCCCATGTCGCATCGCCCAGCGCGACGCGCAGCAGCGACCACTCGCCATCTTCGCGTATCGGCGCGCCGCTCGAATCGAACTCGACCAGATACGGCACCCAAGGCCCGTGTTTGCGGGAAAGTCCCTGTTCGATGGCCTCGGCTTCGAGTTCGAGCAGCGCGCTTTGGTCGCTTTTCGAGGCGTCGTAAGGCCGCGCGCCGACGCGCCAGAACGGGTCGTAAAACAATTTCCCGCGCGTGGGATGAACCCAGGCGAACTTTTCGGGTCGCTGCTCGCTTTCGCCCGTGACTCCCGTGTAATTCGGTGGCGGCCACGAGTAATAGCCCTGCTCGACACCCAGCGCACGCGCCTGTAAAATCGCGCTGGGCGCCGTCGCTTCGAGCGCGAGCGTGATGCTTTGCGCGCTGCTTCCCGCCGTCGTTTGCGCCAGAACTTCGCCGTTTTGCGCGTTCAGCAAACGCACCTCGAATCCCGCAAAACGGAACTGCGCGAACGGCAACGCCGCCGCTTCTTCGCGCAACGTGACGGTGAGTTCGCTCGCACCATCCGCCACACGCGCCAGAGGCCAGCCGCGCGGCGTGGTTTCGAGCGTCGCGCCGACGACGGAAAGCCCTTTGGTGAACAGCGTGGCGAAGGAGTTGCCGCCCCAGTGTCCCGTCCACAGCGCGCCGGGATGGGCGCCGCCGGGCAAGCGGTCGTAGCGCCACAACCGCTCACGAACGCGCCAGCCGCCGCACTGCGCGCCCGCGACGAGCCACAGCGTTTGACCGTCGTCCCAGAGCGTGGCCGTCTCGATGCCCGAATCGCCCGGAAGACACGAGGCCGGAATTTGCGTGAAAAACGCGATTTTTTCGATGTGTGCCATCTGTTTAGCGTTTCGCTCCGTTTAGCGTTGCTCCCCGCGAATTTCGTCCAAAACGGTGTTGCCGATGTGAACGTCGCGCGCCACGATGGGGCTTCCCCATTCGTCTGCCCCCAAAATCTCGCCGTTGCCCGCCGTTCCGGGAATGAAGACCGCCGCGTCCATGCGTAGCGCATTTTGCGGGTCGGCGTGAACCGCCATCACCTGCAATCCGGCGATGTCGCGGTTGAGAAAACGCGCGGTCACATCCGCGCTGCCATCACTGGCGCCGCCGAGTCGTTCGAGCTGCTCCTGCATCGCCACGATGAGGGTTTCGAGTGCCGTCACCTTCGCCGAAAGCTGCGCAATCAAAACAGTCGGGTTTTGGCTTGGATTACCGCTTTGCCCACCACCTTCCAACAATTGCAAACGCGAATGCACGCTGCCCAGAGCGCGCGCCGCCGCATCGTAGCCGATGTCGGCGCGGAGTTGCTCGATTTCATCCACCAATTTCAACCAATCGAGAAACGGCCTTTGGTCGGTGGCGACGAGAGGTGAATCGAACGAAATCTGCGCCAGAGGAATCGCCGCGTCGTGGTCTTCTTCATCGCCGACGAGCAGGTCGAACGAGTTGTCGAACCGCGAATCGCCTTCGCCGGTGTCATCGTTCGCCGAGAAAATCGCGGTCGCATAGACGAAAAGTGCGTCGCCATTGGCCAGCGCGTCGCCGTAATTCACGCCCAGAGATGCCCACGAGAAGAACTGGTCACTCGGCGTGCCGATGACGACCACGCCGTGATCTTCGCTTTGCACCAGCGCGATGCCGCGCGCAAGCGTCAGGCCCGAAGCGTCTGCCGAAACGCGAAGCGCGGTTTCGCGGCTGGGCCACGCGGCCACGCCCGTGCCCAGTGCGCCCAAAACGCCCGACACCTGCGCGTTCAGGACGTGGTAAGAACGCAGCAGATACGACACGAAAAACTCGTCGGTATCCTGAAGCGAAAGCCGCAGTGAAAAGGGATTGAGAACGAGCATGGGGGAAGATTCAGTTGAAGTCGGCGAAGCGCATTCCGAAGCGGCGCCGGGGCCGCGCCACCAAGCCACTGCCTGTGCCACCGCCCGCTCCGGCATTTTGCACCCACTCCGGCGCGGCGCCAGGCGTGGCCGACGCACCAGCGCGTGTCGCGTTCGAGGCCGCGAAGTCACGCACCACGCGCGCAGAAGCGCCGGTTTCGAGCGCGATTTGCGAAAGACGAGTCGAAAAAAGCATGACGCAATGGAGTTTGTTCCAGTGTTCGGCACTGGAACAAACGGACGTCAGCATTTCAAGTGTTTGAAGTGCTGTTGACCAAAATCCTCACGGCTGCGGCCACAATTTGCAGCCGGCCTGATCCATCTCGAACGACACGGTGTGTCCGGCGTGGCTCTTCCAATCGGCGGGCAAATCGCCGATGCCTTCGCACGACAGCGTGTTCCAGGCGCGGCGCCCCGCGAGTTGCCCCGCGCCATCGGGCAAAAGGTGCCCGGACTGGCGCGGCTTGAGCGAGAGTTCGATGAGTTCGGCGATGTCGAGATAATCGTCGAGCTGCGCGGCGCTTCCCAGCGGCCCGGCCACGAAAAACACCTGGATTTGTGTGACGCGCTTCATCACGCGCGGCGCAATCGCCACGACGCGCGGCGCGGCGCTCACCAGAACCGCCGGAAATTGGATGCCTTCGAGCGTGGGCCGCGCGAAACGAAACGCTTGGATTTCGGGCAAATGCAAGCCTTCGATTTGGTTGCAGAGCGCGATTTGTCCAGGCAAATCGGTTTTGAGCAAACGCAAAATCTCGCGCCGCGCTGGTGCGCTACGCCCGCCGAGCGCATCACCGCTCAGGCGGATTTCTTCGGGTAAAAGGTGGAGGCTCATGGAATTTTCAAATGTTCAAGCTTCGTGCGAAGCGTTGATATGCTCGGCGTTCCATGCGTCGAGCTGGGCTTGCAGCGAAAGCCAAAGCGCCGGGCCATTGCCCAGCAAATGGCCCAAACGGTGCGCCAAATCCGGCGAAAGCGAACATTTTTCTGCCAGCAGTTCATCCAGGGTTTCGCGCGACAAACCGAGGGCGTCCGCGAATTGGAACGGAGTCATGCCCAGTTCCGGCAAAATGTCTTCGCGCAAAATCGCGCCAGGGTGCGTGGGTCGAATCTCTGTCATCAAAAACTCAATCTCCCTCGCCATCGGGATGCGAGAGCGAGAGCGCGCCAGTGCGCGGCAAGTCGGGGCCAAGGGTGCTGACGCGGCGCGGCGAAAGCGATTGGCCATGAAAATAAAACGCTGGACGCACGCGGTATTCGATGCCCACCGCCGCGCCCGTCGCGGGCAACTGTGAGGGCGCGCCAAGCCACTCGATTTCCAACTCGCCCGTCGCGCTGCCAATGTCGCTTGTCACCGCCGCGCTCACGGGCGCCAATCGCCACAGCGCGCCCGAAAGCGGCGAAATTCCCGCGCTCGAAAGCACATCGAGGCGCGACACCGCGAAAACATACGAGCGCGCCACCTGCAAACGAAACAGCGGCCCCAGTGCGCCCATTTCGTGCGAAACGGGCCAGGCGTGACGCTCACGAATTGGCTCCGAGGATTGCTCCAAACGCACGATTTTATCGGGCCGCGCGAGCGCGACTTCATCGGGCATCCACACGATGCTGGACTCGCCTTCAAGTTCGACGCCGAACTGCGATTGCGCCATTTGATTGCCCGCCCCGAAAATCCACACTTTGACGCCGCTCGCCAAAGGCGCGCGCTCGTAAATCCAGCCACGCAAAAACCCCCCGGCACTCGAAAGCGGATTGACGCGGCTGCCCCAATCCGCCTCATCGGCATTGGTGGCACCCGCCGCAGCCGCGCGAAAGTGCGCCACGACTTCGCCGTGACGACGAATGAGGCGACGGAAACTTTCGGGGTTGAGACGAGGCATTTTTGGAAGCGGGAAGCGGAGAGAAGTTACCCCGAAGTTTTGCGGCGAGACGTGCGGGATTTTGGCGTTTCTTCGGTTTCAGGCGCGACTTCCGTTTCTGGCGCCGCTGAAGGTTCGCCCGCAACCGGCTCGCCCGCAACGGACAAAACTGCGGCGCCTTTTTCCTCGTCGGTGACAAATCCGTCCACGACGGCCTTGCCCTCGACTTCGAGCGGCTCGTCCGAGGAAGCGGCAGCCGAGGCAGAGGCTTCGCCTTCCTCCAAAACGCGGAAATAGCGCGGAAAGCGGCGCGCGTGGTCAAGTTGCGATTGCCCAATCGGTTGCGGCGTTTCGTGTTTCACGCCGTCTTTTTGCACAAGGCCAAGGCAGCGCCCCGCGCGGTCGAAAAGCGCGACGCCATCACCGACGGGCGCGCGGCGCCCTGCATAGTAAGAAGAAAAAAGTCGTTCGTTCATCGGAGTTTCGGAGGTTGCATTGCGAGCGATACGCTCTGCTCAAACAAGATTTTCGCTTTGCGGGATGGAGAGTCGAGGATTTTGACTTTCCAAAAGCCGCCACCGGACGCGGAGTGAGGAGATTTTTTCATTTGGTGAACAGGAGATTTTTTCATTTGGTGAACATCAGCACACCGCCGCCCCATTCGCGGCGCACGTCGGCGAGTTCCTTTTCGATGCGCGCTTCGTAGCCTTGCATTCGCGTCATGAAACGGTTCGGGTCGTAGTTTTCGCTCAGGCCATCCATCGAAATCGAGCCGCCGCCCGCGCCGATGGCGTCCTGAACGCTTTGCAAAACGCTCAAAGCTGCTTGCATTCTCACGAGTTTCAAAATCGCCTCGCCGTTGAAATCGGGGCACGCTTCGTAAGGGTCGTCGGTGTCGGGGTCGAAATCACGCGGGAAAAGCCCCGCCGTGTAATCCACGTGAACCAAGCCGCTGATGTGCCCGCCGTTCCATGTCGAGCCGCTCCACTGCCCCATCGCCAGTTGCCAGTGCGGAAGCGCGCCGACGCCACCGTTGGGAGGCGCGCCGCCACGCCCGAAAAACGCCAGCACGTTGAGGATGCCCAGTTTGGCCTTGCGACTCACCCACGAATTGTCGAAGGTGCGAACGCGATTGAGCGGGCCACCGCCCAGGCGAAGTCCCACGCTTTGCAGCGAAACGAGCGGCTTCCAGCGCAGCTTAATCGTGCCTTCGCCGCGCCACTGCGCGCTCGTCCAATCGTAAGGCGAATCCTCCATGTCGTAATCGACGCCGCGCACAAGGCCGTCATCAACGGGCGCAGTGAGGATGCGCGTGTGCGAGATTTTGACGTGCGTGAGGTTTTCGATTTTGGCCTGCGCCTGCGAGATGAGGCCGCGCAGCGTCTCGTCCACCGAGGCATCAATGGCGTTTTCATCGCGCGGCGAGGCGCGCAAAAGCACGGGGTCGGCCAGGGCGTCCAGAAATTCGTTCATGGACGCGCCCGAAAGCTCCTTGCGAAGCTGCGCGGGCGAAACGACGAGGGGGCGAGACATGGTGCGACACAGCGCCACGACGCGCTGGCGCGCGATGTGGGAAGGGAAAAGGGAAACGCTGCGGCCAGATGCCTTACGTTCTATTTTACAAAGCGCGGCGCTTTTGTTTTCGCCGCGTTTTTTAAGTTAAAATGCCGTTTATAGAAACGGGGCGTAAAACCTCGCAGCTTGTCTGCGACGGATATAAGCCCCGTCGTCCGTAGGACGACATTGGAAGTTGCAGTTTTTAGGCTGTAACAGTAAAATACAATGCGTGAACACGATTTGCCTAAAAGTGCGGCTTTGCCCGTCCAAGTCTCAAGAATCGAAACTGACTGAGACTTTGGACACCTGCCGCATCCTTTACAATCGTTTGCTCGAATGGCGCAAAAACGCTTACGAGCAAACGGGCAAGTCGCCTTCTCGCTACGAGCAAACCAACGCTTTGCCGCAATGGAAAAAGGAAAATGACTTTTTGGGCAAGGTTCACTCGCAAGTCATTCAGGAAGTCGTGCAGCGTGTTGACCGCTCTTACCAGAACTTTTTCCGGCGTTGCAAAGAAGGAAAAGAGAAGGCGGGTTTTCCGCGTTTCAAGGGACGAGGGCACTACGACAGCTTCACCTTTCCCCAGAGCGGTTTTTCGTTGGGAGAAGCCAGTGTTACGCTTTCTAAAATCGGCGAAGTCAAAGCCATTGTTCACCGCAGCATCGAAGGCAAGATTAAGACTTGCACCATTCGCCGCCAAAACGGGAAGTGGTTCGCTTGCTTTGCTATCGAGGTTGAAACGGTTGCCCTTCCCGCAAACGGTGAAGCAGTTGGTATTGACGTTGGGCTGAGTTCCTTTGCGACTTTGAGCAATGGAGAACAAATCGAGAATCCGCGCTTCTATCGCAAAGACGAAAAGGCGCTGGCGAAAGCGCATCGACGTATGGCGAAGTTCGAGAAGGGCACCAAAGAGCGCCGCAAAGCGCGTAAAGTGGTGGCGCGTATCCATGAGCGGATTCGCAACCGTCGCCATAACTTCGTGCATCAGGAAGCCCGCAAAATCGTGAACCGCTTTGAGAAGATTGCGGTTGAAAAGTTGAACGTCAAAGGCATGGCCAAAAACCATTGCCTTGCTAAAAGCATCGGAGACGCAAGTTGGACGATGTTTCGCACCGTATTGAAGTTGAAGGCTGAGAGTGCCGCACGTCAATACATCGAAGTCAACCCGTCGTTCACGTCTCAGGATTGCCACCAATGCGGATACAGGGCGAAGAAAAAGTTGTCTGAACGTTGGCATCATTGTCCGATGTGTGCCGCGTCTTTGGACAGAGACCATAACGCAGCCCTAAACATTTTGGCCTTGGGAACACAAGGCTTTCGTTAAACCGATAGAAGCCCCCCTGCTTGTCAGGGGGGAGTGTTCACTTCCTCGCAAACGCAATCTCCATTCAGCGAGACATTCTGAGAGACCCTTCAATGCACGAAGTGGTGCACCAAAGCTTGATTGAACAAAGGGATGTCTGTATCCACGCAACTCTCCAAAATCTGTGAATTCATCCCACGAGCGCGAAGGCTTCGTCGAGGCTGTCCACTCCGAGCTGTTCGAGCAGTTCGCGCTCGCTTTGGGCGAGTTTGGCCATGTGCTGCTCGTGCGCTCGATTGCGTCGCCCTCCGGCACTTTCGTAGCGCGGCGCACTGTTTCGAGGTGCCACCGACGCCGAAACAGCTTCGCCGCGTTGAACGGGAACCTCGCGTTCATGCGCGTTGGGCGGACACAGCGTGTCGTCCCAGAACTGAAAAACTTGCGACGGATAAGGGCGCGTTTTGCCCAATGCGCGCCACAACTGCCCGAAGCGGCGAATGTTTTCCGGCGTCGCGGGCGGACTGTGAGGCGAAGACGGTTTTTGGCGCAAAGCCAAAAGCGTCTGGCGCAGCTTCTCGTCGTTCATCTTGCCCGAAACTCCAAACAAAATCCCCGTCACCTCGCACAGCGCCGCCATGTCGAGGTCGCTGTGCGAAATCGCATGAGGCGAAATCGCGCTGGACGAAGTTGGGGACGGTGAGGATTTTGTCGGTGAGGATTTTCGAGGCGAATCACAAACGGTTGCCGTCGCCGATGCCGTCGTCGTGCGCGCCGTCGCGTCAGCGACTTCCGGTTCTTCTTCTTGGTTCTTTCTTGGTTCCTCCTTATATGTGAGGAATGATTTGTCTCCCTTAGGTGTATGATTTGTCTCCCTTGGAGTGTATGATTTGTCTCCCTTGGAACCGGCGCAAGGGTGGCATTTTGTCTCCCTTGGAACACTATCATTCAGCAGATTTGACCCGCGAGAAATGCGGCGTCCGGTCGCTGTTTTTGCGGGCGCGGCTTGTGCTTCTTTTCCTATCAAATGGGCGAAAGAGGCCGCGTTCGTCGAGAATTGGCCATGCCCGCCCTGCTCGATGCGAATCAAATCCGCATCGAGCAGGGCGCGGTAGGCACGTTGCACGCTTCGCACATGAATTCCACATTCCCTGGCAATCGTCGCACGATTAGGCCAAGCACAGAAGCTGGAATTATTGGCCCGATTCGCCAGATATTGCACCACCACTTTCTGGGTTTGAGTGAGAGTGGCAAACCTTGGCAACTGGTAAATCACATCTATGATTTTCACGCTCATTTGTTTCTCCTGCGGCTCTTTTTGCCTACTTGGGGGAACGGCATATTTTTGACCGAATTTCGCGTCTCAGCTGATGAACTCGGCCCTACCGAACATTGCGCCTCTGTGGAATTTTCGCCATGAGGCAATTCAGCCTCAATCTTTTCGGCGTTCATCAGCCAAAACGCATAGCCCACGTTATGCGGATCGAGCTGACACAGCATTTTCTGCGCGAGAGGCGCATCGTGTCGAATCCAGCCACGCGCCTCAAGCTCGTGCAATCGCGCCCACAAATCTGGGAGCGTAGTGCAACACTGCGCCGCCAATTTAGGCGGGTCGAACAAAACCTCGCCTTCGGGTGTTGAGGAATCGGCCAGCAACACCAGCATCAGTTTTTCAACCGGATCGTCGAAGCGCGTTTCTTCCAAAACGCGCCAAAGCAAATTCAAACTCATTTGTTGTTTTTCTCCTCGGCGCGCCGTTCATAGCGCGCCTCTTCCAGCAAAACCAGCGCGGCACAAATCGCCTCGCGTTTCGTCATCGCCCCGAATCCGATCGAGGCGCTCGGCGCATTCGGGCGAGGCATAGAAATTAACTGCCCGTCCGCGCCCTGCATTGGATTTCGGCTTGCGCCCAGAGCCGTCTCGCGGCCCACTATGTGTGTTTTTCCTCTCAATTTCCTGTATCATTTCTCCCCTTGGGCCAACTTCTCAATATCCTCGCGCAGAAATTCCACGCGATACGCCTTTTTATGCGCCGGATTTTTCGGAAGCGCTTGAAGTTCACCCGATTTCATTCGGCGATACAGGGTCATATGCGATACGCCCAAAAAAGCACACGCCTCTTTCAAAGTCATTTTTTCCATGCCCGATAGATTTTAACAGGTGTAACGAAAAACGCAAACAAAAATCGCAACTTTTTCTATCTGCCCCTTGTTATTAATGTTAAACCTGTTAAATTCTATTGGGCATGGAAAAAATGAAGCGGCCCGGCGCTATCAACGCCGAGCCGCTTCTGGAGTGATTCGAGTGTTTTCGACTCTCTCCAAGATTCACGGCGTAAGGAGCGCCGCAAATCCGATGAAAAATTTACCTCAAACCGCCAAAAGAGTGAGCGTGGCAGGGTCGCTCGAAACCGACACGCAAGCCGAAACGCGGGCATTAGCCAAGCTGCATTTCGAGTGGGGCACGAGCGAGAAACGGCGCGCCGCCTGTTTTGCCTCAATGGAACTACATCAATTGGAAGCGCAACATCTCGACCGCGCCCAGTCCTTTTTCGAAAAAGCAATAGATTTGATGATGGGTCTGGGCACTCCGGCTTAGCAAGAGAAAAAGGGGGCAGCGATATTTGCGCAAATATCGCTGCCCCCTTTTCAAAGCCCCATTCCCGAAAACGGGCGCGCCACGACATTTGTCGTCCAGGCGGTGCCGCCGTTCATGAAATCGAACCCGTGTTCGACGCGCGTGACGCAGAACCGTTTGCCGTCCAATTCGATGCCTCTGTCCGAAACGTCGCCCGCGCCCTGCGTTTCCCCCGATTCGCCGCCGATGCCCGCGCGCATTCGCGGCATAATCGTGCGCCCCCAAAACACGTGATTCGTGCCACGCGGCAACCGAATCGACACGCTTTCCTGCTTCACGCCCGCGAACTGTGCCAACTCTATGGCCGCGATGCCGTTGAGCAAACTTTGTATTGCGTCCCGATTCATGCCCGACGCCAATTTCAAAAACGCATCGTCTTCGAGCAGCAGAGTGGCGTCGCCGCCGTCGTCGGGGTCGGTGAGCGGGCCGGGAGAGAAGCGGTCAAGG
>ERZ1066118.520-NODE-520-length-34564-cov-25.176592_pt1 | contig 34564 bp, 20 predicted proteins | sample MGYA00382765_ERZ1066118 | MGnify/ENA primary metagenome ERZ1066118 (study PRJEB33369, sample SAMEA5778348) | biofilm metagenome | biome: Industrial cooling water; feature: Water cooling tower basin; material: Biofilm | place: United Arab Emirates | collected...
GGCGACCACCGTCATGCCGATGATGATCCCGCCGACGGGCTCCGCGCCCGCGACGAACCGCCGGGCGACGTCGGCAAGCACGCCGGCCGCCAGGACCAGGAGCATCACGCCGGAGAGCGTGGCCGCGCGCGTCTTCCACCGCGCGCCGCGCGAGACCGCGTACAGGCTGATCGCGTACACCACCGCGTCCGACGTGTTGTCGAGCGCGTTCGCGAGCAGCCCGCTCGAGTCCGCGAGCAGGCCCGCCACGAGCAGACTCGCGGAGAGGCCCACGTTCAGCCACAGGGCGGTGCGCAGCGCGCGGCGCTCGTCCTCGGTTCGGGGCTCGCGTGGAGTGTCCTCGTCGCTCATCGTGCCTGCTGCCCGGTGGAGAGGCGCGTGAGCGCGGCGGGCGCCGCCCCGTGCGCCGCCCGCCACACGCGGTCCGGGCCGACGTCCGCCGCCGGACGCCGGCGCGCCCGCCCCGTGGCGCCCCTCACGCCCGGAGCATGCGGAGCCCGCTCGCGATCACCACGAATTCGCTCAGCTCGTGGCCGATCACCGCGACGGGCAGGGTGAACTGCCCGAGGACCGCGCCGATGACGAGCACGGCGATCACCGCGATGGAGAGCGCGAGGTTCTGGCGGACGACGCGCTGGTTCTTCTGCGCGAGGCGGAGCGCGTCGGCCAGCTTCTCGAGGTCGTCGGCCATGAGCGCCACGTCGGCCGTCTCCAGCGCGACGTCGGTCCCGGCCGCGCCCATCGCGACGCCCACGGTCGCCTCGGCGAGGGCGGGCGCGTCGTTCACGCCGTCGCCGACCATCGCCACGTGGCCGTGCTGCGCGGCGAACTCGCGGACCTTGACCGCCTTGTCCTCCGGCTTGAGGTCGGCGTGCACCTCGTCGATGCCGACCTCGCGGGCGATCGCCTGCGCCGTGCGCGGGTTGTCGCCGGTGAGCATCACCACCTTGCGTACGCCCGCGGCGTGCAGCGCCGCGATGGCGCGCACCGCGTTCGGGCGGATCGTGTCGCGGATTGCGACGATGCCCCACACGTCGCGCTCGTCGCCGATCACGATCACGGTGCTCCCCTCGCGCTGGAGCCGCTCGATCTCCGCGCGTGTCCCGGCGAGCCGGCCCGGGAGGCGCGACGCGACGTACTCGGGGCTCGCGGCGAACACACCGCCCCCGTCGAGGCGCCCGGTCACGCCCGCGCCGGTCACCGACTGGAAGTCGGCGACGTCGAGCGCCGACACGCCCTTCGCCTGCGCCGCGCGCACGACGGCCTGCGCGAGCGGGTGCTGACTGCGCCGCTCCAGCCCCGCGCCGAGGGCGAGCACGTCGTCCGGCGAGCGAGCGTGCCCGTTGCCCGCCGCAGCCGCCGGGACGACGGCGACGACCTCGGGTTCCCCCTTGGTGATCGTGCCCGTCTTGTCGAGCGCGACGACCGACACCTTCGCCAGCTCCTCGACGAAGACCCCGCCCTTGATGAGGATCCCCTTCCGCGCACCCGTGCCGAGCGCGGCAACGAGGGTGATCGGGATGGAGATGACGAGCGCGCACGGCGCGGCGGCGACGATGAACACCGTGGCGCGCGTGATCCACGCCGACCACGACGCGTCGGACAGCACCGGCGGGAGGACCGCCATCAGGATGCCGATCGCGAGCACCGCGGGGCTGTAGCGCTTCCCGAACCGCTCGATGAACCGCTCGCTCGTCCCCTTCCGCTCGTGCGCCTCCTCCACCATGTGGATGATGCGCGATATGGTGTTCTCGGCGAACGCCCGGGTGGCGCGCACCTCGAGCGCGCCCTCGCCGTTGATCGTGCCCGCGAACACCGCCGCCCCCGGCTCTTTCGTGACCGGCACGCTCTCGCCCGTCACGGGGGCCTGGTTGACGCTCGACCGCCCGACGAGCACCTCCCCGTCGGTCGGGACCGACTGGCCCGGCCTGACGAGGAACACGTCGCCGGCCCGGACTTCCTCGACCGGGACCTCCGACTCGACCGGGCCGTTGGGCGTGTCGCGGCGCACGAATGCCGTCTTCGGCGCGAGGTCCATGAGCGCCTTGACCGCCGAGCGCGTCTTCTGCTCCGTGTACCCCTCGGCCGCCTCGGACATCGAGTAGAGGAAGGCGAGCATCGCGCCCTCCATCGGCTCGCCCATCACGGTCGCGACGACCGCCGCCACCGTCATGAGGAGCTCGATGCCGACCTCGCGCTCGAGGAACAGCTCCTCCAGCGCCTCGCGGCCGAAGTAGTAGCCGCCGACGAGCAGCGCGGCGACGTAGAGCGCCGTCGTCACCCCCTCGGGCGCGCCGCCCCGGCTCAGCAGCCAGCCGACGAGCAGCAGCACGCCCGACGCCGCCGAGGCGAGCACCTTCGGGTTGCGCCACGGCCGCGGCGCCTCGGGCATCGTCGCGGCGGCCTGCGGCGGGAACCCGAGCGTCTCGAGTCGCGCCCGGAGCGCGTCGGCGCTCGTCGCGTCGGGTGCGAAGCGGATGGCCACGCGGGCCGCCTTCGGGTACACGGTCAACCCCGTGACGCCCGGGGCGTCGCGGAGCGCGCGGTCGATCTTCGCCGCGTCGCTTTCGCAGTCCAGGTTGGCGACGCGGACGTCGAGGGCCTCCTCGGTGCCGACGGCGTCCGGGTGCGCGCCGGTGCTCCCGGGTGCTGCGGGGCTCATGCGGTCCCGCCCGCGGTCGACCGCCGGCGCCGGGTGCGGGCTGAGGCGTCGCCCGCGGCGTGCGTGGCCGCGGCGTGCGTGGCCGAGGTCCGCGGCCAGAGGGCGCCGGCGACGATGGGCGCGCCGAGCGGGGAGGCGCGCCACGCCGCGTCGAGCGCGTAGTACGCGATCTGCCCATCCTTGCGGTACCCGACCACCCGGAGCTGCCGGAGGGTGCGCAGCGAGTGGGACACCGCCGACTGGGACACGCCGACGACGGCCGCGAGGTCGCAGACGCAGAGCTCCTCGGCGGCCGCCAGCGCGACCACGATCTGGAGGCGCGTGCGGTCGCCTAGCGCCCGTAACAGCGCGGCGGACGCGTCGAGCGCAACGGTGGCGGGGAGGGCCGCCCGCGCGCGCGCGACCTGAGCCAGGTGGACGACCTGCACCTCGCAGCACGCGTCCCGCCCGCCGTCGGGTGCGGCGCCGCGGTCGGGCACGGCGGACGGCTGTCGTCGGCCGAGCGTCTCTGGGGCGGCGGCGGTGCGGCTCGGCGCGGCGGCGGTCGGGCCGGGTACACGGGAACGCGATTGCATCGGTGCTCGCGGGGAGATAGGTTCGGTAGGACCTGAACATACATTCAGGAACCGAGCCGTACAGTCCCTCTGTTCGCTGATATCCGGCGTCCCTCGTGCGTTCCTCCACGGCCGAGCGTTCCGCACCACGCGTCTCACGTCGCCTGCTCCACTTCCCGCTCCGGCGGGTCGTGGCGGCGTTGCTGTTGAGCGTGCTCGGGCTCGGCTGCCTGGACGCCGACCTCGTGCACGCCGCGCGGTTGGCGACGCGCGCCCGGCTCGCCGCCGTGCGTGCCGGCACCGCCCGTGCGCTCGCGCCGGCGTCCCTCGCGGGGGTCGCCCGGCCGGACGCGGCCGTCACGGCCGGTGCGTCTGCCGCGCCTACGCCACCCGGCACGTCGCCGGAGGGCGGCGTGCCGGCGCCCCATCCCTGTGCGTGCACGCACGCGGACGTCACGTTTGCGACGACGCCCGCGGTTCCGGCGGGCGACCTCGCGCCGGATGCTCCGCCGCGGCCGGCGGCGACGTCGGACCGTCTGCCGGCGAGCCCCCCGCGCGAACGCCCGCTCCGCCCGCCCGTCGCGCGCGTGGCCTGACGCCGTGGCGCCTCCGTGTGGACGCCGGAGGTTGCAGTCCGCGTCGGCAGGTGAATACCCGCGTGTGAACACCCGCGCGCCGCGTGACCGCCGTTCGCGACGTCCGCTCGCGGCGGTTCGCGGCGCCCACGCCGGGCGGCTGCTGATCGTCGCGCCACCGGCGCACCCTTCCGCACCGTTCCTATCCTGCGATACCGCGCCCGTGTGCCGCGCGCCGCGACCCATCTCCCCAGCCGGTTCGTGAACTCCTCAACCGATTGCGACGTCCCCTCGCGGGGCCCTCTTGAGCGTCGCCGTCCGCCGAAAGCCCCGGACGCCGCAGCGCGGGCGGGCGTGCGAGGTATGGGCGTATTCCCGCGCGTCCTCTGGCTTCACCTCGCCGGCGTGGCCGCAGCAATCATGGCTGTGTCGGCCACGGCCGCCGCGCAGGGACCGCCGCGCCCCGTCCCCGCGGGGGCGGACGCGGGCACGGCAGCGCCCGCGTCCGCGGCATTGCCGCTCGACTCGCTCCTCCCGGCCGCCCTGCGGGTGGTGGTGCTGCGGGCCAACCCGGAGCTCGTCGCCCGGCGCATCGCGGTCGACGCCGCCCGCGCCCGCGTGCGGGCGGCGGGGTTCGCGCCGGCTGCGGAGCTGTCCGTTTCCACGGAGGAGGCGCCGAACGCGAACCCGTTCGCGGGCAACGTGACCGCCCTGGTCACGCGGGAGTTCCTCAGCGGGGGGCGCCGGGCCGCGCTGCGCGGCGTGTGTGGGGCCGACGTGCGGGCGGCCGAGGCCGCGCTCGCCGTCGCCGAGCGGCAAGTGCTCGCGCGCGCGCTCCGGGCCGGCACGCGGGCCGTGGGGTGGAGCGCGATCACGCAGCGCCTGGCCGCCCAAGATTCGCTGCTCGCGTCGGCGGAGGTGTCGCTGCGCGCGCGCTTCGCCGTCGCCGACGCCCGCTACGTCGACGTGCTCCGGCTCCGGACGGAACGGCTCCGCGTGCAGGCCGATCAGGCGGCCGCGGTGACCGAGGCGCGGACCGGCGTCATCGAGCTCGAGACGCTCGTGGCGGGGGACTCGGGGGCGGCGGGCGCGCTCCGGGCCGCGGTTACCGCGCTCACGACCGGTGCTCCCGCATCCGGCGGCGCTGCCGCCGTCGGACCGCTCGCCCGAGGCGTGTTGCCGCCGGCTCCGCCGGTCGAGGTCCTGCTCGCCCAGTCGGGCCAGCTTCCGCTCGCCGAAGCCGAGGTGACGCGCGCGCTGGCCGCCCAACGGTTCGTGCTCGCCGGCCAGCGCCCGGTGTTCACGGCGGGCATCGGTTTCGGCCGCGTCGTCCCCGACCAGCCGGGTGAGGGCACGGGGGTGGTGTATAGCCCCGCGGTGCAGGCCTCGGTCTCGCTTCCGTTCACCGCCCGGCGCGCATACGCCGCGGCGGCGAGCGCGGCGGGCCAGGGCGTGGCGGCCGCGACGGCCGCGCGGCAGGCGACGGTCGCGACGCTCACCGGCGCACTCCGGGCCGCGCGCGAGCGGTACGAGGCGGCGCGCATCCGTCTGGCCGTGTTCGACGCGGCCCTGCTGCGCGGGGCGCGCGAGGAGCGCGAAAGCGCGCTCGGCGCGTACCGGGCGGGCGACCTGTCCCTGATCGAGCTCGTGGACTTCGAGCGCGCCCTCTCGCGCGTCGAGATCGACCGGACGCGCGCCGTGCTCGACGGGCTCACCGCCCTGGCCGAGCTGTACACCGGCGCTCCCGCGTCTGAGGGAGCCCTCCCGACCTCGTCCGCCACGGGCGCCGCCCAGGGGACCAATGCTCCGTAACCCACGCCGGCGTGTGACGCCGCGCGCCCCCCAGACCTCCCTCCCCATGCCGCTTGTCCCCGTTCCCGCCGTCCGCCACGCCCTCCTCTGGTCGCGCGCGTGTGCCGGGCGCGCCGCGGCCGGGCGGGTATCCCGCCACGTGCTCCGCACGGTCGCCGGGCTGTGGCTGGCCGCCACGGCCGGCTGCGACGGCGAGCAGGCGACCGCGGAGACGTCCCGGGCAGGAGGCCAGGGGGCCCCGAAGGCCGCCGAAGCCACGGGGGAGCGGGCCCGGACGGAAGGCGGCGCAGCCGCCAGGGAGTCGAAGGCCGAACCGAATGAGGGCGGGGCGGCCGAGGGCGGCGCGGCGGAAGGGGCGGCGGCCGAGGGCGCTGCGACCGATCCGACGCGGGTCACGTTGACCGAGGCCGGCTTCGCCACCGCGCGGGTGGCGGTCGAGCCGGTGCAGGTCGAGACCACGGGCGCCGCCGCCGGCGGCCTCGAGGTGCCGGGACAGGTGGAGTTCGACCCGGCGCGCGTCGCGCTGATTTCCCCGCGGGCGGCCGGGCGCATCGAGCGCCTGCTCGTCGTCCCGGGTGACCGGGTGCAGGGCGGGCAGACCGTCGCCCTGCTCTTCAGCCCCGCGTTCCTCACCGCGCAGACGGACTTGCAGCAGGCGAGGCGGCGGAGCGACCTGCTCGCCGGCACGGCCGACGCCGGCGGCGCCCGCGCCCTGCTCGACGCCGCCCGGCGGCGGCTCGCCCTGCTCGGCGCGACCGCGGCGGAGATCGGCGGGATCGAGCGCGGGCGCGCGCCCGCGGCGCTGCTTCCCGTGCGGGCGCCGTTCGCCGGCAGCATCATCGAGGCGACGGCGCTGGCCGGCGCGGCCGTGGAGGCGGGCGCGCCGCTCTACCGCCTTGCCGACCTCTCGACGGTCAACGTGGCCGCGCACGTCCCCGAGGCGGCACTCGGCGCGTTGCGCGTGGGCCAGCGCGCCGCGATCCGGGTGACGGCGCTGCCGGGCCGGCCGTTCGCCGGCACGGTGCGGCGCATCAGCGACCAGCTCGACTCCACCCAGCGGACGGTCGACGCGCTGGTACAGGTCAGCAACACGGGCCGCGCGCTCAAGCCCGGCATGTTCGCCACGGTGGCGCTGACCGTGCCGGGCGCGGGTCGCGCGTCGCCCGGCACCTCGATCCTCAGCGTGCCCGAGACGGCGGTCGTCACCGACGGCGAAGCGCGGTACGTGTTCGTCGAGGTCGGGCCGCGCGCGTACGAGCGCCGCGCCGTCGAGCTCGCGCCCGGGCCGCGGGCGGGCGGGCTCCAGGGAGGGCGGGTGGTGGTCGTGAGCGGCCTCCGCCAGGGGGAGCGCGTCGTGACGCGCGGCGCCTTCGCCCTCAAGTCCGAGCTCACGAAAGGCGCGTTCGCGGAGGACGAAGGGTGACCCGCGTCTGCAACGCCCGCACGGCCGCGGCCCTTCGAGTGGCACCCACAACGGACCGCCGGAGCGTGCTCCGCCGTCCCCGAGGCATCTCATGATTGATCGTCTGATTACCTGGGCGGTGCGGTTCCGCGTCGTCGTGCTGCTCCTCGTCGCCGCCCTGATCGGTGGCGGCGTGTGGGCGCTCCGCACGCTCCGGGTCGACGCCTTCCCCGACCTGACCAACAAGCAGGTCACGGTGCTTGCCGAAGCGCCTGGGCTCTCCCCGCTCGAGGTCGAGCGGCTGGTCACGCTCCCCGTCGAGGTCGCCGTCAACGGACTGCCCGGGGTCACGGAGGTCCGCTCGATCAGCAAGTACGGCTTCGCGCAGGTCACGGCCGTGTTCGAGGACGACGCCGAGCTGTACCTGGCGCGCACGCTGGTGTCGGAGCGCCTGCAGCAGGTGCGCGACCAACTGCCCCCGGGTGCCGAGGCGGCGCTGGGCCCCATGGCGGGCGCGACGAGCGAGATCTACCTCTACACGCTCGAGGACACGACAAAGGGCGCGAAGCGCGACCTCATGGAGCTACGCGCCCTCCACGACCGGCTCGTGCGGCCCCAGCTCCGGGGAGTCCCCGGGGTGGTCGAGGTCAACCCGTTCGGCGGCTTCGTGCGGCAGGCGCAGGTGGTGGTCGACCCCGCGCGGCTGGCGAGCTTCGGGCTTTCCATCGGCGACGTGATGCGGGCCGTGGAGGCGAACAGTCAGATCCCGGCCGGCGCCTACGTCGAGCACCGGGACGAGCAGTACATCCTGCGCGGGCTCGGGCAGGCGGCGAGCCTCGACGACCTGCGGCGGAGCGTGATCCGCAGCCAGGGCGGCGTGCCGGTCACCGTCGGCGACGTCGCGACCGTGCAGTACGGCGGCGAGGTGCGGCAGGGCGCCGTGTCGCGCGACGCGCGCGGCGAGGTCATGAGTGGAATCGTCATGGCGCTCCGCGGCGCGAACAGCCGCGAGGTCGTGCACGGCGTGCGCGCGCGCGTCGGGCAGATCAACGCGTCCCTTCCCAAGGGCCTCGTGCTCGCGCCCTACTACGACCAGACGGACCTGGTCGAGGGAACGATCCGCACGGTCACCCGCAACCTGCTCGAGGGCGGGTTCCTCGTGATCGCCGTGCTGCTCCTGTTCTTGGGCAACGTGCGCGCCGCGCTCGTCGTGGCGGCGACGATCCCGCTCTCCCTCCTGTTCGCCTTCGTCGGCATGCGGTGGCTCGGGATCTCGGCCAACCTCATGTCGCTCGGCGCCATCGACTTCGGGATGATCGTCGACGGGTCGGTCGTGATGGCCGAGAACTTCGTGCGGCGGCTGCACCACGACGAGACCCAGGGCACGCTGCCGGCCGACGACGCGGGCATCCGCGCGCGGCTCGCCGACGCGGCGCGCGAGGTGGGACGCCCCATCGCGTTCGGGGTGCTCATCATCATGCTCGTGTACGTGCCGATCATGAGCCTCCAGGGGCTCGAGGGACGCATGTTCCAGCCGATGGCGCTCACCGTCGCCATGGCGCTGTTCGGCAGCCTGCTCCTCGCCCTCGCATTCGTGCCGGCGGCGGCGACGTGGCTGTTCCGCCGCGGCGCGCGCGAGTCGGCCTACGCCGAGCGGCTGGACCACTGGCTGCAGGGCCGGTACGGCCGCCTGCTCGCGCCGACGATGCGGCGCCCGCGGCTCACGCTCGGCGTGGCGGTCGCGCTGTTCGCCGGGTCCATGCTCCTCGTGCCGCGCCTCGGCACCGAGTTCCTGCCGACCCTCGACGAGGGCTCCATCCTCGTGCAGGCGACGAAGGACCCGAGCATCTCGCTCACGCACGCGACCGAACTGCACCGCGACATCGAGCGCGCGGTCAAACAGACGCCCGAGGTGACGACGGTGGTGAGCCGGATGGGGCGGGCCGAAGTCGGCAGCGACCCGATGGGCGTCAACCAGTCCGACGTGTTCGTGATGCTCAAGCCGCGCGACGCGTGGCGGCCGGGGGTCACCAAGGACGACCTCATCGAGGAGCTCGAGCACCGGCTCAACGGGCGGATCCCCGGCGTGGCGTTCGGCTTCACGCAGCCGGTGAAGATGCGCCTCGACGAGCTCATCTCCGGCGTGCGGGGCGACCTCGCCGTCAAGGTGTTCGGCGACGACCCCGCGGTGAACCGGCGCGTGGCCGACCAGGTCGCGGCGGCGATCGGCGGCGTGGCCGGCACGGCCGAGGTGTTCGTCGAGCAGACCCAGGGGCAGAGCTACCTGACCGTGCGCCTGGACCGCTCGGCGATGGCGCGCTACGGCATCCCCGTCGAGGAGGTGCGGGAGGCGCTGGCGGTGGCGGTGGGCGCGCAGCCCGTGGCGCCGGTCGCCGACGTGACGAACGGGGCGACGTACAACATCGACGCCGTGGTCATGGTGCCGCCCGCGTACCGGGCCTCGCCGGAGGGGATCGCCGCGATCACGGTGCCGTCGACGACGGGCGCACGCATCGCGCTCGGCGACCTCGCCGACATCCGGCTCGAGCCGGGCCCGGTGCAGGTGAGCCGCGAGGGGGCGCAGCGCCTGGTGATCGTGCAGTCCAACGTGCGCGGGCGCGACCTCGGCGGGTACGTGGCCGACGTGCAGCGCGCCATCGCCGAGCGGGTGCCGATGCCGGCGGGGGTCCACCTCACCTACGGGGGCCAGTTCGAGAACCAGGAGCGCGCGATGGGGCGCCTGCAGGTGGTCGTGCCGCTCTCGATCGCCCTCATCGCGCTGCTCCTGTACGTGTCGCTCCGCTCGTGGCCGCTCGCCGGACTCGTGCTCGCCAACCTGCCGTTCGCGGCCGTGGGCGGCGTGGTCGCGCTGTTCGTCCGCGGGCTGCACCTGAGCGTGTCGGCGAGCATCGGCTTCATCGCGCTCTTCGGCGTGGCGGTGCTCAACGGACTGGTGCTGCTCACCACGGTGCAGCGGCTGCGCGCCGAGGGCGCCGGGCCCGCGGAGGCGGCGGAGGCCGGGGCGCGCGCGCGGCTGCGCCCGGTGCTCATGACGGCGCTCGTGGCGAGCATCGGCTTCATCCCCGTGGCGGTCTCGCACGGCACGGGCGCCGAGGTGCAGCGGCCGCTCGCCACGGTGGTGATCGGCGGGCTCATCACGTCGACGCTGCTCACCATGCTCGTGCTGCCCACGCTGTACGCGGCGCTCGAGGGGTGGGCCGAGCGCCGGGCGCAGCGCCGGCGGGAGCGCGCGACCCGCGGCCCGGTGGCCGCGCCGACCCCGGCCGGCGAGGCGCCGCTGGCCGCGCAGGTGATCGCGCCGCGTCAAACCTGACGGCGGCCGCCAACATCCCGTTCCCGCCCGCCGAGCCGCCCACCCCGGCGGCCGGCGCGCCCGGGCGCTGTGAGGCGTCCCGGACTCCCCCTGCGCGGAGTGACCACCCATGTCTCCGATCCCGCGCGACCCGAGCGCGGACAGCACGTTCGCGCTGCTGTCCGAGGGCTACACGTTCATCTCGGCGCGCTGCCGGCGCTACCAATCCGACCTCTTCGAGACCCGGCTCATGCTCCGCCGCGCCGTCTGCATGCTGGGCGAGGAGGCGGCGCGGGAGTTCTACGTGCCCGGCCGGTTCACGCGCCGCGGGGCCATCCCCCAGACCGCGCTGCGCTCGCTGCAGGACGTGGGCAGCGTCGCCACGCTGGACGCCGACGCGCACCGCCGGCGCAAGGCGATGTTCATGGCGCTCATGACCCCGGCCGCCCTCGCGCGGTTGAGCGACCTGATGGCCGACGAGTGGCGCGTGGCAGTGGCGCGCTGGGCGCGGGTGCGGGAGGTCGTGCTCTTTGACGCCGCGCGGGAGGTGCTGACGCGGGCCGTGTGCCGGTGGGCCGGTGTTTCGTTCTCGGATGCGGAGGCGCGGGAGCGAACGCGCGAGTTCGGGGCGATGATCGACGGCGCGGGCGCCGTGGGGCCGCGGAACTGGCGGGGGCTGGTGCTCCGCCGGCGCACCGAGCGCTGGGCGCGCGACGTGGTCACGCGCGTGCGGGCGCGCCAACTCGCGGTGCCGGAGGAGAGCGCGGTCCACGTCATCGCCGCGTACCGCGACGGCGACGGCCGGCTGCTCGACCCGAACGTGGCCGCGGTCGAGCTACTCAACGTGCTGCGGCCGACCGTGGCCGTGGACCGGTACGTGACCTTCGCCGCGCTGGCGTTGCACGCGTACCCGGCGTGCCGCGCGCGGCTGGCGGCGGGTGACGACGCCTACCGCGAGTGGTTCGTGCAGGAGGTCCGCCGGTTCTACCCGTTCTTCCCCGCGGTCGGCGGGCGCGTGCTGGAGCCGTTCGACTGGCGCGGTCATCACTTCGCCGAAGGGACGTGGGTGCTCCTCGACCTGTACGGCACCAACCACGACGCCCGGGCGTGGCCGGAGCCGGAGGCGTTCCGGCCGGAGCGGTTCGGCGCATGGGACGGGAGCGCCTTCGACTTCATCCCGCAGGGCGGCGGCGATCACTTCGTGAACCATCGGTGCGCGGGCGAGTGGATTACGATCGCGCTGATGCAGCAGGCCGTGCGGCTGTTGACCACGGGCATGCGCTACGACGTCCCAGCCCAGGACCTGCGCGTCGATCTCGCGCGCATGCCGGCCATCCCGCGCAGCCGCTTCGTCATCGCCGGGGTGCGGCCCGCATGAGGCGGTCGGGCGCCAATGTGCCGCGGCACCGGGGGAACGGCGTGATGGGCGGCCCGGTTGCCCGCCTGCGGCGCCCGCCTGCGGTGCTCGCCGTCGGCTTCATCGTTGGTCGAGGCATCGTGCCGCCTGCCCTCGCCGCCCAGACAGGCCCGGTGCGGCCGGATACCGCCCGCGCGGATACAACGCGCCCCGACACGACGCGCCCCGACACGACGCGCCGGGGCGCGCGGCCGACCGCCGCGCCCCGGCGGCTTTCCGGCGTAACGGTGCGCGGCCGCGCCGCCCCCGGCTCGGTGCGCGCCGTGCCCGACGTGGGCGGCTCCGTGCTCGGCGGCGCCCTGCTGGCCACCGGGGCCAAGAGCGAGCTCGTGCAGGTCGCGGGCTCCACCGCCAACCTCGCCGAGAAGACCGGGCGGCAACTCTTTGCGCAGGTGCCCGGCGTGTTCGTCTACGACATGGACGGCGCCGGCAACCAGCTCAACGTCGCCACGCGCGGCCTCGACCCGCACCGCTCGTGGGAAGTCAATGTGCGGCAGGACGGCATCGTCGTGAACTCCGACCTGTACGGCTACCCGGCCAGCCACTACAGCCCCGCGCTCGAGGGCGTCGAGCGGGTGGCGCTCGTGCGCGGCACCGCCGCGCTGCAGTACGGCTCGCAGTTCGGCGGCGTCCTCGACTACGTGACCCGCGCGCCCGACACCACGCGCGCCGCCACGTTCGAGAGCCGCAACACGGCCGGCTCGTACGGCCTCCTCGGCACGTACAACGCTGTCGGCGGCGCGGTCGGGCCGTGGACGTACCTCGCCTCGGGCAGCGCGCGGCGCTCGGACGGCTACCGCCGGAACGCCCACTCGGACTACGACGCGGAGCTCGTGCGGGTCACGTACCGCGCGTTCCCGACGCTCGGCCTGCGCGCGCAGGTGGGCCGCTCGGCGTACACGTATCGCATCCCGGGGCCGCTGACCGACACGATGTTCGCCGCCGACCCGCGCGCGTCGACGCGGTCGCGGAATTATTTCCGTCCGGTCATCTACGTCCCGTCGCTCACGGCGACGTGGACGCCGTCGGCGCGCACGCGCGTGGTCGCGCAGGCCTCGGCCCTGCTCGGGCGGCGCAACAGCGTGCAGATGCCCGGCTTCGCCACCACGCCCGACCTCCCCGACCCGGCGACCGGCGCCTACGGCAACCGCCAGGTCGACGTCGACCGCTTCGGCAGCACCACCACCGAGCTGCGGGTGGTGCACGGCTATCAGCTCTTCGGGCGGCCGCAGACGCTCGCCGCCGGCGCGTCGCTCTCGGCCAACCGCATGCGCCGCCAGGGCCTCGGGCGCGGCACAGCGGGCACCGGCTACGACCTGACGCTCACCGGCGACTTCGGCCGCGACCTGACGTTCCGGTCGCGCGCACTGGCCGTTTACGCCGAGCAGGCCGTGCAGCTCACGCCGCGGTGGGCGGTGGTGCCGGGGGCGCGCGTCGAGCGCGGGGCGACGCGCATGGCCGGGCGCCTCAGCTACTACGACCCGGCCGACGTACCGCGGCGCGTGCGCCACGACTTCCCGCTCTTCGGGGTGCGCACGTCCTACCGCGCGCGGCCTGGCGCCGAGTTCTACGGCGGCTGGGCACAGGCGTACCGGCCGCAGATCCTCAAGGACCTGCTCCCCGAGTCGCCCATCGAGCGCACCGACCCCGGCATCCGCGACGCGCGCGGCTGGACGCTCGAGGGCGGGGCCCGCGGCACGTGGCGCGCGCTCGGCTACGACCTCGGCGCGTACGCGGTGCGGGTCAGCAACCGGTTCGGCACGCTCATCCGCACCGACCCGGTCACCGGGCAGCCGTACGTGTACAAGACCAACGTCGGCGCGACGCTCACCCGCGGGGTCGAGCTGCGCGTCGACGCGCCGCTGGCGGCGGTCGCGCTCGCCGGCGGCGACGTTGCGGTGCGCGGGTTCACGGCGGCGGCGCTCACCGACGCGACGTACCAAAGTGGCACGGTGGTGGACGGCGGCGTGGGCGGCGGCACCCGCGTGAACCGCTCGCTCCGAGGCAACCAGGTCGAGGGCGTGCCGGCGTTCATCGGCCGGAGCGGCCTCACGGCCACGGCCGCGCGCTGGTCGGCGACGCTGCTGGCGAGCCACACCACCGCGTCGTACGCCGACCCGCTCAACACGGTCGCGCCCACGCCGAACGGCGCACGCGGGCGCGTGCCGGCCTACACGGTCGTCGACGTCGACGGCGCGGTGACGGTGACCCAGTGGCTGCGGCTCGGGGCGGGGGTGAGCAACGTGCTCGGCGCGCGCTACTTCACCAAGCGGCCGACGTTCTACCCGGGCCCGGGCGTCTGGCCGAGCGACGGACGCGCCCTGCGGATCACGGCCGACCTGACGCGCTGACCGGCCTCGGACCACCGGGCGAACGGCCCGCGGCGCCGTTCGCAGGTGGCCGACGGAGTTCGCGGCCACACCGTCCGCCGCGCGGTCTGGAGCTGATCCGCTACGTCCTGCCCCCCTCGTACGTGCCGTACTGGTCGTGCGGCGGGCCTATCGAGGACCGCCTCCGTCGGGGCCACGGGCGGGCGCGCGCGCAGCGATCACCGGTCGAGCACGCGAGCGCCGCCGCCCGCGCCAGATCGCCACGCCGGTGGCGAACAGCAGCGCCGGCGTGAGCCCCACTGCGGCGGCAACGACGCGGGTCGCCGTCCCCCCGACCACGCCGGTGTGGAGTGGGTAGACGGCGCTGTACGCCCGCGCCCCGGCCGGGGCGGCCGCGCCGTCTTCCACGCCGAGCACCGCGGCCGTCCGCGGGTCGACGTGCACGAAGCTCTTGCCGTTCGGGTGCAACTCGGACGCGCGCCGCGTGCGGACCCGGAGCGCATCCCGTGGCCGCGTCGGCAGGTACAGGTACGACACCGTGCCGCCCGGCAGCGCCCGCTCGGCGACGCGGAGCAGCGTGTCGAGGGGCAGCGCCGGGAGCGACGCCGGCGAGGGGGCCGAAGGCGCCGGACGCTCGTCCGGGGTGCGGGTCGCCCAGTAGATGCCGCGGCGGAACGGCTCGTGGAAGACGAGCGAGGCGCCGGTGACGCCGGCGAGCCCCAGGAAGGCCGACGCGTAGAAGCCCACGCTCCGGTGCAGGTCGTACATCTGGCGCTTCCGCGACGCACCCCGCGCGACCGTGAGCGCGGTCCGCACGCGCCCGCGGCCCGGCCACCACACGACGAGTCCCGTCCCGCCCAGCAGCGCGAGGACGAGCCCGGACGCGCCGGCCACCCGCTCGCCGAACGCGCCGGCGAGCAGGTGGGTGTGCAGGTGGAAGAGCGCCCCCGTGAGGGACGCGGTCGGCCCGCGGGCCCCGAGCAGCACGCCGCGGTACGGGTCCACGTAGGCGTACCGCGAGGGCTCGGCCGCGGTCGCCGTCCCGCGCACGAGCCAGACCTCGTACGTCCCGTCCGCCGTGCGCGGCACGCGCACGCGCCAGGCGCGCTCCCCGGGAAACGGGCTCGTCGCCGCGGCCACGACCGCCTGCACGGGCACCCGCGAGGCGGCCGGCGCGACGCGCCGCAGCCGCGGGTTGAGGGCCCGGTCGATCTCGTCGCGGAAGACGAGCGCGCTCCCGCTCAGCCCGAGCACCACGAGGATCAGCCCTGCCGTTAGGCCGAGCACGCGGTGGGCGACCGCGGCCGCGCGCCGGATCGGCCGGCGCCGGGGGCGGGTCGGCCGCCGCCGTGTTGGTGGTACGGCGCCGCGGGCGGCACCCACCGCGGGCGCGGCCGCGTCGCCGCCCGCGGCCGCCGGGTGTCCCCGCACGGGCTCTTGCACGGGCTCCCGCACAGGCGCCGTGCCGCGCGGCGCGCTAGTAGGCGACCGAGTAGCCGGCACTGAGCGTGGCGCCGGGCGCCGCACTGTAGCTCGCGTTGCCCACCGGCATGAGCTGTGAGATCACCGGGAAGTACTGCGTGTTGAGCAGGTTGCGCACGCCGAGCGTGAGCGCCCCCGGCCCGAGGTCGACGCGGCTCAACACGTCGACGAGCGTGTACGCCGCGACGCGTCGTTCGCCGAAGCCGGGCGCGGCCGGGTTGACGCCGGGGCGTCGCCGGAACGCGTCGTACGCGCGGTCGCGGGCGCCGGAGTGGAGCACCTGCAGGCGGTTGGTCCAGCCCGCACGCGTCCGGTGCTCGGCGTAGGCGGTGAGCTTGAGCGGCTGGATCCGGAAAGTGTTGAGCGGCTGCCATCCGCTGTCGGCGCCCACCCGGGTGTAGAACTCGCCCTCGGTCCAGCTCGCGGTGCCGCCGACCCCGAGCCCGCGCCCGGGCTGCACGTCGAGCGTGCCCTCGACGCCGCGCACGCGCTCCGGCGCGCGCACCACCTCGAGTTTGGGCCCCACCGAGGTGCCTAACGCCGAGGCGTTGCGAAACGCGGTGAGCGAGGCCTGCGCGGGGCGCCACGCGCCGCGCACGCCGGCCTCGACCTGGTCGACGCGCTGCGGCCGCGCCTCGCGCGAGCCGAGCGTGAAGCCCGCGGCCGGCTCCCGGATCACGCGCCCGACGTCGGCCAGGGAGAAGCCCTGGCTGTAGTTGGCGTACGCGCTCACCGCCCCGCTCACCGTCAGCACGGCGCCCGCGTTGGCCAGCAGCGGGCGGAACCGCAGCGCGCCGCCGGCGACGGGCACGCCGTTGAGCGCGATGAAGTCGTCGAACGCGAGCGTGGCGCGCTCGCGGCGCACGCCCGCGCGCAGCAGCACGCGCGGGACCGGGGCGGCGGCGAGCTGCGCGAACAGGCCGAGGCTCCGCTGGTCGATGGGCGGCACGAACACGCGGTCGCCCACCTTCCGGAACGCCGTCCCGCGGCTCGCGACGAACGCGGCCGAGTCGTACGTGTAGACCGGCTGCTCGGTGGACTCGCGGGTGTAGTCCGCGCCCCAGAGCAGGGTGGCGCCGAGGCGCGGGGCGAGCCGGCGTAGGAGGGGCGACTCGACCTCGAGCCGCCCGCCCCCCTTGGCCGAGTTCACGTACGTCTGCATGACGTAGCCGCCCGTGTACACGCGCCGCGTCTGACCGCCGGCGCCGGCGAGGGTGTCGGTCACGGTGCGGTAGCGCCGGTCGTCGAACGGGCGGAAGACGGTGTGGTAGTCGCGCGCGTACGCCTGCACGCGCACGCGGCTGCCGAGGAGCGCGTCGTGCACGTACTCGGCGTTCGCGAGCGTGTTGCCGGTGCCCTGCCCGCGCGCGAGTTCGAGGCCCGGCAGCGCGCGCGCCTTCTGCTGGTACGCCGGCAGCGCGTTGACCGAGAAGTCGGAGGCGTAGTCGGTGCCTTGCCGGCTCTGGAAGCGGTTGACGGTGACCTCGAGCCGCTGCCGGCCGCTCAGCGCGTAGCCGACTGTGCCGAGCAGGTCGTAGCTGTTGGTCTCCGCGAACCCGCCCTGCCCCGTGGGGTCGGGCGGGACGCGGTCGCCCTGGGCGTCGAACAGCGCGCCGGTGCGCGACGCGGTGCCGCTCGCGACGACCGAGAGCCGCCCCTGCCCGCCGGTGATCCGTTGCGAGACGCGCGGCCCGAGGCCCGCCGCCCCCGGGCGGCTGAGGGAGGCCTCGGTGCTCACGTCGGTCGTGAAGCGGACCGGGCCGGCCTCCGGGCGCCGCGTGATGATGTTCACCACGCCGCCCGTCGCGCCGTCGCCGTAGAGTGCGGTGGCGCCGCGGATCACCTCGACCCGCTCGACCGCGGCGGGGTCGACGTTGACGAAGTCGCGCGACACGTTGCGCGACGTCGACTGGGGCACCCCGTCGATGAGCACGAGCACCGTGCGCCCGCGGATGTTCTGCCCGAAGTTGCTCACCGTCTCCGTCGCCGCGCCGAGCCCCGGCACGAGCTGGGCGAGCGCGGGGCCGAGGCGGGGCGCCACCTGCGTCTGCGCCGCGAGCTGCTCGCGGGTCACCACCGTGACGGCCCCCGGGACGGCGGCGACGGACACCGGGGAGCGCGTGGCGGTGACGACCTGTTGGGCCAGCGCGGCCGCGGCGGCGGTGAGCCGCACGTCGACCGCGAGCACCTGCCCCGCGCCGACCGCGCCGAGCGGCCGCGTCACCGGCTGGTACCCAACTGCGCGCACGCGGAGCGCGTACTCGCCCGGGCGCAGCGCCTGGAGGACGTACGCGCCGCTCGCGTCCACCGCCGCCCCGCGCTCGGCGCCCGTGCGCGCCTCGCGCGCCACCACCTGCGCGTGCCGCACGGGCGCCCCTGCGGCGTCCACGATGTGCCCGCGGATCACGCCGTCGCGCGCGGCGGGTTGGGCGAGCGCGACGCGACCGATGGCGGTCAGGATAAATGGGAGGGCGTAGCCGGGGGTTCGCCGGCCGATCCGGCGGGGCAGGGGAGGGATGACGATCATGGGGTTCGCATTCGTGGGCGGTGCGGCGCCGGGGGCAGGTGCGACCCCGTGCGGCGTCGACCTCCCCAGGGGCGACAGGCCCGGGTCCACCCCGCGCTTGCCCGCGGCGGCAGGGGCAGCGGGCACGCCCAGCGGGCATTCGGGATTCCGTGGCGGCCGGCGCAGGGGTGATCCGAACCCTTCTGGCCATGCACTCTGGCAGTCCGCGGCTGCGTGCAGCATCGAGTTACATGGACGGGCGTCACGCGAGCTGCCGGACGCGCAGCCCGGTCCGGCTCGGGCTCCACATCGTGGGTGGCGCGGCTCACCGGCTCGTGACCGGCGGGGAGGGGCAGCCCGAGGGCTGGTCGAGCGCGGCGCCCGCAAGATCCCGTAAGCCGCGCGAGGCGTGGACGCGTCGGGACCACCGTACGACGGTGCCGCGAAGCCAACGTCGCGAGCACCTCACGTGGCCGGCGGGGCGCGGCCGGACCACGCGGCCGAAGCCGTCGGGCCACCGGACCGCGCCGCGTCGCGCGCCGGCCGACGCTCGCGGCGCCGGCGCCCCCGCCGCTTGCGCCACCACATCCGGGCTCCCGTCACGTACAGCAGCAGCGGCGCGACGCCCGCGGCCGCCACGGCCCAGCGGCCCGGCGTGCCCAACAGCTCGCCGTTGTGGACGGGGAGCATCGAGCCAAGCACGCGGTCGGCCGCGGTCGCGCGGCGCCAGTCGCGCACGGCCAGCACGCGGCCCGTGTACTGGTCGACCCAGACGTGGCTCTGCGCGCGCTTGCGCCCCGTCTCGCCTAACGGGCGCGTGATGACCCAGTACACGCCCGCCGGCCCGGCGGGGAGCGCGAGGTAGCGCAACTCGCCGCCGGGCACCGCGCGGGCGGCGGCCGCCACCGCCTGGTCGGGGGAGATCGGGGGCGCGCCCGGCCGGGGCGTCGACGCCAGGCCCCCGGGGTACGGCGTGATCCGCGCCACGCGGCCCACCACCGGGTCCACGCGCCCGGCGAACACGAGGTAGGCGCCCGAGAGCGCGAGGGCCAGCAGCACGACGCCCGGGTAGACGCCGCCCGCGTTGTGCAGGTCGCGCGTGCGCCGGGCGCCGCCGGCGCGCCACGGCACCGCGAGCGCCCGGCGCGCGTTGGCCCGCACGGCCGGCCACCACAGGTACGCGCCGCTGCCTAACGACAGGAGGACGAGGAGCCCGACGGCGCCCACCGTGGTCTCGCCCGCGTCGCCCAGGCGGAGGGTGGAGTGGAGCTCGTAGACCCAGCTCGCTGCGGTCCGCCCCCACACGCGCTCCCCCATCGCGCGGCCGGTGGCCGGGTCCACCGCGGCCCACACCGCGTCGACCTCCCCACGCGCGCCGCGCGGCTCGTCGAAGCGGACCACGTAGGCGCCGCTCGCGACGTCGGGCGCGAGGATCCACGTGGGCTCGGCGGTGCCCCGGTGCGCAGCCCGCGCGGCGGCGACGATGGCGCCTAACGCCACGCGCCGCCCGCCCGATGCCACCACGTGCGCCGGGTCCGCGAGCGCGTCGAGGCGCGGGTAGAAGACGAGCAGGCTGCCCGTGAGCCCCAGCAGCACGAACACCAGCCCGGCCGTGAGGCCGAGCCATCGGTGCGCGAGGAGCCACGCCCGGCGCGCCCGCCGCCGGGCCGGCGCGGGCCCGGGCGCGGGGTCAGGCGACGCCTCGGAGGGCGCCGCCCCCGGCCGGGGCACCTCGGCCAGCGTCGCCACGCGGCCGCTCAGAAGGTGGCCGCCACGCTCGCCACCACGCGCCGCGGCCACTGCGGCTGCCAGGTGTTGCCGAAGCCGCCGATGTAGGTGGTGGCGTTGGCGACGTTCTTGACGGTGAGCTGCGCGCGGTAGCGGCCGAGCAGGTACGCGGCCGACGCGTCGCCGGTGAGGCTGCGCGGGACGAGCGTGCCCGCGAGGTTGGCGGCGCTGCCGTAGAACGCGTCGCGGTAGAAAGCGCCGGCGCCGAGCTCGAGCGCCTCCGCGCGACGGGCGGGGCGGTACGTGGCCCACAGGCTCGCCGTGCGCCGCGGCGTGTTGCCGAGCCGGTTGCCGGCCGCGAACGCCGGGTCGCGCACCACGCGCGCGTCGGTGTAGGCGGCCGAGCCGGTCAGCCCCAGCCGGTCGGTCACCTGCCCGTGGAAGTCCAGCTCCGCACCGCGGCTCCGGTGCACGCCGCCCGAGTACGTGTACCAGCCTAACGCGGCCGCGGCCGAGTCGGGCGCCGGCGTGTCGGCGTCGTAGTACGCCCAGCCGTACACGTCGCGCTTGCGCAGGTCGAAGGCGGCGAGCGTGAGGCCGAGCCGGTCGCCGAACAGGTTCGACTTGAGGCCCATCTCCACCTGCTTGCCGAAGGTGGGCGGCACGGCGCGGTCGGGCTGGAGCCAGTCGAAGCCGTTCACCAGGTACGACTCGGCGTACGAGCCGTAGGCGCTGAGCCAGGGGCGTGGCTTGACCACCACGCCCAGGCGCGGGCTCACCGGGCGCGCGCGCACCGGCGTCTCGGCCGCCGGCCGCTGGGCGCCCTCGGAGTAGAGCTTGCCCGACGAGAAGCGGTTGTAGCGCAGCCCCGCGAGCAGTTGGACCCGGTCGCCGAACAGCCGCACCTGGTCCTGCACGTTCACGCCGAGGCGGCGCGTGTACGTGGCGTAGTCGGCCCACGCGTCGGGCTGGGGCACGAGGTCGGCCTGGCCGTAGGCCGGCTCGCTCAGGCTGATGGTGGTGCCGAGCGTGCGGTAGACCGAGCGGCCTGTGCGCACGCGCGAGTCGGAGTAGTCGGGGCCCAGGAGCACCTCGTGCTCCACGCCGCCGGTGCGCAGGCGGCCCGTGAGGTCGAGCGCGGTGGTGAAGTTGCCGAAGCGCTGGTCGACGTCGTACTGCGTGCGCGTCACCCGGCCCGAGTCGCTCACCGCGCCCAGGTAGAGCGTGTTGCTCCGCTGCAGCACGCCGTCGAGGGCGGCCACGTGGCGCAGGCGCCAGTCGCCGCCGAGCGCGCGGCCTAACGCGTGCTCGACCGTCGACGTCACGCTCCGGTCCGTGAGGCGGGCGCGGGCGCCGGGCTCGCCGAGGAAGCGCGTGACGGGCACCCGCGCGAGCCCGGCGACCGTGCCGTCGGGCGAGACGACGCCCGGGTCGCCGACGCGCGAGTCGTGCAGGTACGTGCCCTCGACGGTCCACGTCGTCCGCTCGCTCGGCCGCCACGCGAGCACCGGCGCGGCGAACGTCGCCTCGCTCCCGACGACGTCGCGGAAGCTGCGCGAGCGCTCGTAGCTCGCGTTGACGCGGTAGAGCACGGCGCCGCCCGGCGTGAGCGGGCCGGTGAGGTCGACGGCCGGGCGCACGAGGCCGTACTGGCCGGTGCGCACCTCGAGGCGCCTGAAGGGCGCCTCCTGCGGCCGCTTGGTGCTCAGGTTGATGACCGCCCCCGGCTCGACGTCGCCGAACAGGATGCCCGCCGGGCCCTTGAGCACCTCCACCCGCTCGACGTTCTCCTGCAGCGGGTCGGCCCAGTTGAACAGGATCGTGCCGTTGCGGCGGAAGTTGTTGGCGCGGTCGAGCCCGAAGCCGCGGGCGTAGAAGTACTGGTAGGCGCCCTGGTCGGTGTGGGCGTTGGTCACGCCGCTCACGTTGCGCACCGCGTCCTGCAGCTCGAGCGCGGCCTGCTGCTGCAGCACGTCCTGCCCGACGATCTGGATGTTCTGCGGGATGTCGAGGAGCGCGGTGGTGGTGCGCGTGGCGCTCGCCGTCTCGCGGCGCTGGCCGAGCACGTCGACGCCGCCGAGCGTGACCGGCACCGCCGCGAGGCGGAGCGTGAGGCGCCGGGTGTCGCCGGCGGCGACGGTGACGGCGTGCGACTGCGGGGCGTACCCGATGCGCGTGGCCGTGACCGTGTACGCGCCCGCCGGGAGCCGGTCGAGGACGAAACGGCCGTCCGGGCCGGCGGTGGCAGTGCGCACGGCCGCCCCGCGGTCGCGCTCGCGGCCGGCCGGCTCGGCCGCGAGCGCGACCGTCAGCCGCACGCTGGGCAGCGGCGTCCCTTCCGCGGTCATGACCTGGCCGCGCACCGCGCCCGTCTGGACCGCAGGCTGCGCGGCGGCGCGCGTCCCGCCGGTCGCCGCGGTGCCGGCCACGGCTGCCGCAGCGGCCAGTCGTCTGTACATCGTCGTCTTCCCCGAACCGGTGGTAGAGGTGACCAGGCGCCGCGACCTCCCTGGCGACGCCTGCGACACGCGCGGGGTGGTGCGCGTGGCTGCCCGTGTTGCGGGCGATTCTAACCCCTAATCCCGAACACGCAAGTCGGGATTGCGGCGGACCCGCGACGTCCGGGGTTACCCCTGAGCAGTCGGTTACGGGGCGACGTCGGGCGACACGGTCGCGCGACCAGGGCGACAGGGGCCGGGCTCGCGGGCCCGCCGGCGGTGCGGCCGGCTCACGATCTCCTGCGTTCCTCCGGTGATCGCGCACACGGTGCCCGCCCGCGCCCGGGCGGCACGGCCTTGTGTGGTGTGGGGGCGCTCAGTGGGTGTGCGGACGGCGAAGCCACCAGGAGCCCAGCGCGCCGGCCACGAGTGAGGCAGCGACGAGCAGCATGACGGCCCCGACCACGGCGTCGATCACGCGCCAGGCGCCCGGGCGCCGAAACAGGGGCGCGAGGCGCGCTGCCCCGCCGGCCAGGCCGGCGTACCACGCCGCGGCGGCCGCGGCCGCACCGAGCGCGAACAGGAGGCGCCCCGTGCCCGAACGATGCGCGGCCAGCCCCCCGAAGAGCACGACCGCGTCCACGTAGGCGTGGGGGTTGAGCAGGCTGAGGGCGAACGCCGCCGTGAACGTGCCCCGGGTCCCCGCCTGCTGCCGATCGGGCGCGGCCGGGTCGAGCACGGGCAGCGCCGGGCGCAGCGCCGCCCGGAACGACCGCAGGCTGTGGTAGAGCAGGTATCCGACGCCGCCGACCAACGCGACGCGTTCGAGCCCCGGCACGCGGGCGGCGGCCGGGCCGATGCCGGCGACCCCCGCCGCGATGAGCACGGCGTCCGCGAGGGCACTGCCCGCCGCCGCGGCGACGGCATGCCGGCGGCGGCGCCCGGCCCGCAGCACGAAGGCATTCTGCGCGCCGACCCCGAGCACGTGGCCCGCGCTGAGGCCGAACCCCTGGAGTACGGCGCCGACGAGTGCCCGTGCACCCACGCCCTCATGGCGTCGGCGCGCGTGCTGCACCTCCCGGCGGCCGAGGCGACCGCGGTGCCCCGTCCGCGTCGATCGCGGGCGGACCGTCCGCCGTCGAAGCCCGCGCCGGAACTCCGGCTCCGCCCTCCCGTCTCGCGCGCCTAACGGCCCGGTGACGCTTTACTGTCAACACCAGGAAGGATTGCGCATTCTCACCAGCGGGGGCGTGCGCACTCGGGGCGGGGTGCGGCGGCCACGCCGCGCGAGGCGTAGGCCCGCCGTTGTCCGGACCGCCGGCCCGCGCCCGGCCACGTTAGGCGCCTGCAATCTGTCCCGCAGACTGAGGGACCGACCATGCCACCCATCCCGCGCGACCCGGGGTTCGACGGCACGCTGGCGCTCCTGGCGGAGGGCTACCCGTTCATCTCGACGCGGTGCCGGCGGTACGGCTCCGACCTGTTCGAGACCCGGCTCATGCTGCGCAAGGTCGTTTGCATGACGGGTCCGAAGGCGGCCCAAACGTGCTACGTGCCGGGCCGGTTCACGTGGCGGGGCCATCCCGCAGACCGCGCTGCGGCTGTTGCAGGACGCGGGGAGCGTGGCCACGCTGGACGGCGAGGCCCACCGGTGGCGCAAGCAGATGTTCATGTCGTTGGTGGCCCCGACGGCCGTCGGGGCGATGATCGACGGCGCCGGCCCGGTCGGGCCGCGCAACTGGCGGTGGGGACTTCTGCGGGCGCGCACCGAGCGGCGGGCCCGGGACGTCGTCAGCCGGGTGCGGGCCGGCGCGCTGGCCGCGCCAGAGGGGAGCGCGGCGCACGTCACCGCGTGGCATCGGGAGCCGAGCGGGGAACTGCTCGACCCGACGGTGGCCGGGGTCGAGCTGCTGAACGTGCTGCGGCCCACCGTGGCCGTGGACCGGTACGCGACCTTCGCCGCGCTGGCGTTGCACGAACACCCGGCGGCGCGCCAGGCGCCCGCGGCCGGCGACGACGAGGTCGCGATGTTCGTGCAGGAGGTCCGCCGGTTCTACCCGTCCTTCCCCGCCGTCGGCGGGCTGCCCGCGCAGGACCTGCGCGTCGCCCTGGCGCGTATGCCGGCCATCCCCCCGGAGCCGCCTTCGCCTTACCGACGTGAAAATCGCCAAGGTGAAACGGGCGGGCTGATTTCCGGGCGCGGCGTTCCGCTCGCCGCGTGGGGCATCAGGACTCGCGGACGTGCCGGGCGCGGAGCCCATTCGCCACGACGAGGAGCGAGCCGCCCATGTCGGCCGCGACCGCCATCCACAGCGTCGCCCAGCCGCCGACGGCGAGCACGAGGAACACCGCCTTGATCGCGAGCGAGAACGCGATGTTCTGCCTGACGATCCCGAGCGTCCGCCGCGAGAGCCGCATCGCGAAGGGGAGCCGCTCCAGGTCGTCGGCCATGAGCGCGATGTCCGCCGTCTCGAGTGCCACGTCGGTCCCCGCCGCCCCCATCGCCACCCCGACGGAGGCCGCGGCGAGCGCAGGCGCGTCGTTCACGCCGTCGCCGACGAACACCACCCGCTCGCCCCGGGCCTCCAGCTCGCGGACGACCCGGACCTTGTCGTCGGGGAGCAGCTCGGCGTGCACCTCGTCGACGCCCGCGGCCGCGGCCACGGCGCGCGCGGTGCCCGGGTTGTCGCCGGTGAGCATGACGATGCGCCGCACGCCCGCCGCCCGGAGCGCGGCCACGGCCGCGCGCGCGTTCGGCCGCAGCCGGTCGGCCAGCCCGAGCACGCCCTGCACCTCGCGGGTGCCGTCGCGCTCCACGGCGATCGCCACGGCGGTCTTCCCTTCGTTGGTCAGGCGCGCGAACGCCGCGCGCACGGGCGGCGCGGCGATGTGTTGCTCGTCGAGCAGGCGCTCGTTGCCGAGGGACACCACCGCGTCGCCGACCCGGGCGCGCGCCCCGCGTCCTACGAGCGCCTCGAAGTCCGTCGACGCCGGCGCGGCGAGGCCGCGGGCGACGCCCTCGTCGAGGACCGCGCGCGCGAGGGGGTGTTCGGAGTGCCGCTCGACGCCCAGCGCGAGGCGGAGGATCTCGTCGGGGCGACGCCCGTTCAGCGGCACCACGTCGGTGACCGCCGGGCGCCCCTCGGTGAGCGTGCCCGTCTTGTCCAGGCCCACGGCCGTGGCCGCGCCGGCGTGCTCCAGGTGGGCGCCGCCCTTGATCAGCACCCCGCCGCGCGCGGCGCCCGCGAGCCCGCTCACGATGGACACCGGGGTCGAGATGACGAGCGCGCACGGGCAGGCCACGACGAGCATCGCGAGCGCGCGGTAGACCCACGTGCCCCACGCCCCGCCCGCGGCCAGGGGCGGCACCACCGCGATCAGCACGGCCGCGAGCACCACGACCGGCGTGTAGACCCGCGCGAAGCGGTCGACGAACGTCTGGCTCGGCGCCCGCGACGCCTGCGCCTCCTCGACCGCGTGGACGATGCGCGCGAGCGTGGTATCGCTCGCCGGCTTGGTGGAACGCACCTCGAGCACGCCCGGGCCGTTCAGGCTCCCGGCGAACACCTCCGCGCCGGGCGCCTTGTCGACCGGCATCGACTCGCCGGTGATCGGCGCCTGGTTCACGCTGGAGCGCCCGCCCGTCACCTCGCCGTCGACCGGGAGCTTCTCGCCGGGGCGCACCACCACGACCTCGCCGACGGCGACGTCGGTCACGGGCACGCGCACCTCGGCGGGGCCGTTCGGTCCGTCGCGCCGCACGGTGGCCTCGGCGGGCGAGAGGTCCATGAGCGCCTTGATCGCGTTGCGCGCCCGGTCCATCGAGTAGCTCTCGAGCACCTCCGCCACGGCGAACAGGAACAGCGTGGCCGCCGCCTCCTCGGGCTCCCCGATGCCCCACGCGCCGAGGGCGGCGGCCGACATCAGGAAGTTCATGTCGAGCGCACGGTTGCGCGCCGCGCGGACGCCGCGCGGGACCACGAACCACCCCCCCGCCACGGTCGCCAGGCCGAACAGGGCGAGCTCCACCCACCGGGGCAGCCCGGCCCACTGCGCGGCAAGCCCCAGGGCGACGCCCACGCCGGCGGCCACCGTCATCACCAGACGGCCGCGCCGCCGCCAGAAGGGGGCGGGGGCCGCCTGCTCGCCCTCGGCGCGGGCGGCCATTCCGAGCTCCTTGACTGCGCGCTGTACCTCGGGCGCGGTGATCGCCCCTTCCACGATGAGGCGATGACGCACCACGTCGAACTCGAGCCTCGTCACCCCCGGCAGGTTGCCGAGCTTGCCCTCGATCAGCCGGGCCTCAGCCCCGCAGCACAGCCCGTCGACCGTGAATGCCGCGCGCCGGGGGAGCCCGCCACTGGACGTGCGGTCGTCGGCGTCTTCCACGGTGTAGCCCACGCGGCGGATCGCGCCCGCCAGGTCACCCCGCGCGAGCGTCCCCTCGGCGTAGCCGACGCGGACCTTGCCCCCGACCACGTCCACGCGGACGTCGTGCACGCCTTCGAGGCCCTTGAGCGCCCGCTCGACGGACGCGGCGCAGCTCGCGCAATCCATCCCGCCGACGCGGAGGTCGCAGGTCGTCGTGGCGGTCGCCGGGGCGGAGGACGGAGCGAAGGCTGTCGCTCGGGTGGCCTGCCCGGTGGCGGCTCCCTCGTCCGCGCCGGCGAGGGGAAGGCGGCGGGTCATTGGACGGCCTGCGGGTCCGGCCGGGGCTGCGCCTCCTCGACGTGGCGCAGCCCCGCGGTCACGAGCCGGGCGACGTGCTCGTCGTCGAGTGCGTAGTAGGCGACCTTGCCGGCCTTCCGGTAGCGCACCAGGCGGAGGTGGCGCAGCGTGCGTAGCGAGTGCGACACGGCCGACTCCGACACCTCGACCAGCGCGGCCAGATCGCAGACGCAGAGCTCGCCGACGCCCTCGGCCGCGAGCGCCGTGACGATCTGCAGGCGCGTCGGGTCGCCCAGGGCCTTGAGCGTGTCGGCGAGCGTGCGGACCGTCGCCACGTCGGGCAGGGCGCGCCGGGCGCGCTCGACCTGGGTCCGGTCCACGCACGCGACCTCGCACAAGTCGGGCGCGCCGGCAGCGGTCGCCGGCGCGGCCGCCCGACGAGCGCGCGCCGGCGCCGACGTCCCGCCCGGATCGGCGCCGGTCGGCACGCCGCCTGCGCGGCGGGTACGGGATTGCGGGCGGGTGGCGGCCACTCTAGGTTCCTCCAACGTCTGAGCAATTGTTCATGCGTCCTGCGCGTATCGTACGCGTGGGCTCGCCGCGTCGCAACCGTCCGGTCACACCCGTGGCGACTCCCGCGTCCCTCCCGCTCCGCCGTGCCGATCGCGCGCACTTCGCCGTGCGTGGGGCTGCGCGCGTCGGTGCGCGGGCGCCGCGCGGCGCGCCGGAAGGCGGGGCGCCCAGGCGCGGCGTCTTCGGCTGGCTTGTGCGCTCGGGGGTCCGGCGGGTGGCGGCGCTCCTCGTGCTGGCGCTGCTCGCGGTGTCGCGCGCGGAGGCGCTCGTCGCCGAGGTGCACGACGGCGACGCGACGCACGCCGAGCTGGTGCAGGTGGACGGCGCGGGTCGTCACGGTGCCGCGCACGGCGCCGGGCACCACGACGACGCCTCGCACACGTCGCGCGCGGGCGCGGCGGCCGGGGAGGCCGCCGCCGATGGCGCGGACGAGGTCCCGGGGCACGGGCACGTGCCCGGGCACCCGTACCACGCGTGCCACCACGCCCACGCCCATGCGGACGCCGCCTGGCGTGCCGAAAGCGTGTCGCTGGCCGCTACCCTGGTCGCCGTGCGGCTGCCCACGCCCGCGGTTCGCGCGCAGGCGCCCCGGAGCCGCGCGGCCGAGCCCGAGATCCGGCCGCCCATCGCCTGAGTTCCGCGCGCGGCGCGGACGCGCGGCCCACTCGGCCGTAGCCGTCCGCCGGCGCCTCCGAAGTACCGACCGGCACCGTCCGGCGGTCGCCGGAGCTCCCGCCGAAGCCGCGCCCCCGTTCGACCTCGGCTGCAGTGGTTGCCAGTCCGGCGACCCCCCGAGGCGAGCGGCCCCGCACCGTCCACGACGCGCCCGCGCCGACGCTCTGCCCCCTGGCGGGCGAGCCGCGGACGCCACCAGCATCCGTTGCGCCGCCGGTTCGCACCAGTGCGCACGCGCGGGCTGGAATCGTGAACACCGGTGGCGGGTCGACTCAGGCTCAAGGAGAACTCGGTTCGTGTTTCCCGTTGCCGCGCCCGCGTCGGCGCGTCCCGGCGCCCCTCGGCGCCCTCGCGTCCGGCGCCCGCTCGATCGCACGGCGGCTGTGGTGGCCGTCGCCGTGGGGCTGATCGGCCTGCCGGTCCGCGCCCAAACCTCCCCTGGCCCCGCGCTGCCGGCGTCTGCCGGCGCCCCGGCCGACAGCGTCACGCTGTCGATCGCCGACGTGCAGCGGCTGGCCTTCCGACAGAACCTCTCGCTCCAGGCCGCGCGTCAGGAGTCGGCCATCGCGCAAGGTGCGCTGCGCCAGGCGCGTCTCTACCAGTTCAACCCCGACCTCTCGCTCACGGCCGTCGACGCGGAGTCCGGCGAGGTGGGCGGCACGCCCCAGGTCGCGCTCACGCAGGAGATCGAGGTCGCCGGGCAGCGCGGGCTCCGCATCGGCGCCGCGCGTGTCGGCGTGCAGCGGGCGGCGTTCTCGGTGCAGAACGCGGCGCGCCTCACGCTCGCCGACGCGAGCACCGCGTTCTACCGCGCGGTCGCCGCCGACCGGCGGCTCGGGGTGGCGCAGTCGATCTTCGCCCTGAACGAGCGCCTGCTGAACGCCGTGCGCATCCAGCTCCGCGCGGGCGAGATCAGCGCGCTCGACGCCAACCTCGCCGAGGTCGAGTTCGGCCGGTCGCGCGCGCGCGTGCTCGCCGAGCGCCGGGCCGCCACGAACGCCCGGCTCGAGCTGCAGCAACTCGTGGGCGTGGAACCCGGCGTGCCCGTGCGTCTCGTCGACGACGGGCGGCCGCTGCTCGCACGTCTGGCCGCGCCGCCGGTGGTCGCGACCGCGAACACGGCTGGGAACACGGCTGTGAACACGGCGGCATTCCCCGCCCGGGCGTTGGCCCCCGACACGGTCTCCTTGGACGCGGACTCGCTCGTGCGGGTCGCGCTCGAGCGCCGCCCCGACCTGGCCGCCAGCACCGCGACCGTGGCCGAGGCCGGCGCGCTGGCGCGGGCCGCCGGGCGCGAGCGCGTGCCCAACCTCCGGCTCGGCGTCATCACCGGGAGCGGGAGCCGCGGCATCGGCGGGGTCGGAGGCACCGTCGCCGGCGGCCTCGGGCCGGTGGTCGGGCTCACGCTCCCCATCTTCAACCGCAACCAGGGCCTGCTCGCGCAGCGCCGCGCCCAGGTGGAGCAGGCGCGGCTCGAGCGCGAGGCCACGGCGCTGCGGGTGCGCACCGAGGTTCTCTCGGCGGCGCGCGCGTACCGCACGGCGAGTCAGGAGGCGTCGGTGTTCGAGACCTCGGTGCTCCAGCCGGCGCGCGCCAACAGCGCCCTGCTCGACACGGCGTTCCGGGCCGGCAAGATCGCGCTCCCCACGCTCCTGCTGCTCCGCAACCAGCTGCTCGACGCGGAGCTGGGCTACTACGACACCTGGCTGGCCCAGCGCGAGGCGCTGGTGCAGCTCGCCGCCGCGACCGGGGGCCTCGGGCCCGCCGGCGCCGCGGCCACCACGACCGACTCGGCAAGGACCTCGCGATGACATCCACGATTGAAGCCGCCCAGGCGGCTGCCCGCACGCCGGGGACCGATGCGCGGCGCCACCGTCGCGGCCGGCGGCCCGCGCTCGCGCTCACGGGTCGCTTCCTGGCCGGGGGGCTGCTCCTGACCGCGCTCGGCGCCTGCGGCCGCGGTGATGCGGAGGCCACGGGTGACGCGGCGCCCAAGGAAGCGTCGGCCAACAACCCCGCGGCGGACAGCGCGTCCGGCGGCGGTCACGGCGCCGAGAGCGTGACGCTCGACAGCGCGGCCGTCCGGCTCGGCGGGATCCGGGTCGACACGGTCACCACGATCACGTCGACCGCGCTCCCGGTGACCGGCAGCATCACCTACGACCCGAACCGCGTCAGCCAGGTCGGCGCGCGGACCGAAGGACGCGTGCTCACCCTGCGCGCCAACCTCGGCGACCGGGTAAGCCGCGGGCAGGTGCTGGCCGTGCTTGAGAGCCCCGAGGTGGGGCAGATCCGCGCCGAGGAGCGACAGGCCGAGGAGCTCGTCCGCATCGCGCGCGAGAATTACGCGCGCGAGCAGGGGCTCGCCCGGCAGGGCATCTCCAGCCGCAAGGAGCTGCTCGACGCCGAGGCCGACCTGCGCCGCAACCAGGCCGCCCTGCGGAGCGCGGAGGACCGCCTCCAGGTCCTCGGCGCCGCGCACGACCACGGGCAGGGCGGGCGGTTCTCGCTCGTCGCGCCGTTCGCCGGGTCGGTCGTGGCGCGCGACGCGAGCCCGGGCGGGATGGCCAGCCCCGCGGACACGCTGTTCACCGTGGCCGACCTGTCGCGCGTGGCCATCGAGCTCGACGTGTTCGAGCGCGACCTCGCGCGCGTGCGCCGCGGGCAGCCCGTGGCGGTCACGGTGACCGCGTACCCGGGCCGCACCTTCCAGGGGCGCGTCGCCTACCTGGGCGAGGTGCTCGACCCGCAGAACCGGACCGTGGAGGCGCGCGTCGAGATCCCGAACCCCGACGGGGCGCTCAAGCCCGGCATGTTCGCCACGGCGCGCATCCAGGTCGGCGGCGGCGGGCCCGCGCTCGTGGTCGTGCCGCAGGACGCCGTGCAGGAGGTCGAGGGCCGCCGCGTGGTGTTCGTGCCCGGCGCGCGCCCGGGCGAGTTCCGCCCCGCCCCGGTCGAGGTCGGGGAGACGCTCGACGGCGGGCGTGTGGTGATCCGCGCGGGCCTCGCCCCGGGCGCCCGCGTGGTGACGGCCGGCGCGTTCGCGCTCCGGTCCGAGCTCGCCAAGGACGAGCTGTCCGAGGCCGAGCACTAGGCCGAGAGGAAACACTCATGCAGCGCATCATTGCCTTCGTGCTCAAGCAGCGCCTGCTCGTGCTCGCGCTCACGGCGCTCCTGGTCGGGGTCGGCGTCTGGTCCGCCGTGCGCCTCCCGATCGACGCCGTGCCGGACGTGACCAACGTCCAGGTCCAGATCAACACCAACGCGCCCTCGCTCTCGCCGATCGAGGCCGAGCGGCAGATCACGCTCCCGGTGGAGCTCGCGATGTTCGGGCTGCCGAACCTCGAGGAGATCCGCTCGGTCTCGAAGTTCGGCCTGTCGCAGGTGACGGTCGTCTTCGCGGAGGGCACCGACATCTACTTCGCCCGCCAGCAGGTGGGGGAGCGCCTCCAGCAGGCGCGCGAGGAGATCCCCGAGGGCTTCGGCACCCCGGAGATGGGGCCCATCTCGACGGGGCTCGGCGAGATCTTCCAGTACACCATCACGGCCGCCGACACCGCCCGGACCAACGCGACCGAGCTGCGCACCCTGCAGGACTGGGTCGTGGCGCCGCAGCTCCGGAGCGTGCCGGGGGTGGCGGAGGTCAACGCGTTCGGCGGCTTCGAGAAGCAGTACCAGGTGCTCGTGCGCCCCGAGGCGCTCGTGCAGTACGACCTGACGCTGCAGCAGGTGCTCGACGCGGTCGCGCGCAACAACCAGAACGCGGGCGGCGGCTACATCACGCGCGGCGCCGAGCAGCTCGTGATCCGCGGCGTCGGCCAGGTGCAGACGCTCGACCAGATCGGCAACGTGGTCGTCACGAGCCGCGGCGGCACGCCGGTGCGCGTGGGCGACGTGGCCGACGTGGCGATCGGGTCGACCATCCGCCAGGGCGCGGTCACGCAGGACGGGCGCGGCGAGGTGGTCACGGGCATCGTGATGATGCGCCAGGGCGAGAACGCCCGGACGGTCGTGAACGCGGTGAAGGAGAAGTTCGCCGCCGCCGCCCGCAGCCTGCCGGGGGGCGTCCGGCTCGCGCCGTTCTACGACCGCACGGAGCTCGTCGACCGCACCATCGCCACGGTCGAGAAGAACCTCGTCGAGGGCGCGGTGCTCGTGGTCGCGGTGCTGTTCGCCCTGCTCGGCAACTTCCGCGCGGCGCTCATCGTGGCGCTCGCCATCCCGCTCTCGATGTTCTTCGCCCTGGGCCTGATGGTCAAGGCGGGGATCGCGGGGAGCCTGATGTCGCTCGGCGCGGTGGACTTCGGGCTCGTGGTCGACGGCTCGGTGGTGATGGTCGAGAACTCGATGCGGCGGCTCGGCCACCGCAAGCCGGGGGAGAACTTCCTCCAGACGGTGCTCTCGGCGTGCACCGAGGTGGCGCGGCCCATCCTCTTCGGCGTCGGCATCATCATCGTCGTCTACCTGCCCATCCTCACGCTCCAGGGCGTCGAGGGCAAGCTGTTCAAGCCGATGGCGCTCACGGTGGTGTTCGCGCTCGTGGGCTCGCTGCTGCTCACCTTCCTGCTCACGCCGGTACTCATCTCGCTCCTGCTCAAGGGCAAGGTCGAGGAGAAGGACGTGTGGCTCATCCGGCGCGCGAAGCGCCTCTACGAGCCCGCGCTCGAGTGGACGCTCGGCAACACCAAGAAGGTGCTGCTCGCCGCGGGCGCGGCGGTGGTGCTCGCCCTCGGCGCCGCGCCGTTCCTCGGCTCGGAGTTCATCCCGCGGCTCGACGAGGGCTCGTTCGCCCTCCAGGTCCAGCGGCTGCCGAGCGTGTCGCTCGAGGAGAGCGCGCGGCAGACGGGCCAGATCGAGCGCGTGCTCCGCGCGCAGTTCCCGAACGAGGTGGCCACGGTGGTGGCCAAGACCGGGCGCGCCGAAATCGCCACCGACCCGATGGGCGTGAACGTGAGCGACATCCTCATCATGCTCACGCCGGAGGACCAGTGGCGGAAGGCGGAGACCAAGGCGGAGCTCGAGGAGCGGATGTCGGCGACGCTCGCGAAGATCCCGGGGCTGGTGTTCAGCTTCAGCCAGCCGATCGAGCTCCGCGTGAACGAGCTCATCGCCGGCGTGCGGAGCGACCTGGCGATCAAGGTCTACGGCGACTCGCTCGAGGAGCTCGGGCGCGTCGGCGAGCAGGTGGTCGCCGCCGTCTCGAAGCTGCCGGGCGCGACCGGCTTCAAGGCGCAGCAGCTCGAGGGGCTGCCGCAGCTCCAGGTCACCGTGCTCCCCGACGAGGTGGCGCGCTACGGCATCAACGTCGCGGACGTGATGCAGGTGGTCCAGGCGCTGGGCGGCGTGCAGGCGTCGCAGGTGCTCGAGGGGCAGCGGCGCTTCGCGCTCACGGTGCGCTTCCCCGAGGCGGCGCGCCGCACGCCCGAGGCCATCTCCGGCATCCTCGTGAACGCGCCGGGCGGGCAGCGCGTGCCGCTGGGCCAGCTCGCGCGGGTGGAGGAGGTGGCCGGGCCGGCCGAGATCAGCCACGAGAACGGCTCGCGGCTCCTCATCGTCGAGGGCAACGTGCGCGGGCGCGACATCGGCGGCTTCGTGGCCGACGTGCGCGCGCTGTTCGAGAACGGCACGGTCAAGCTCCCGGCGGGCTACCGGCCGGAGTTCGGCGGGCAGTTCGAGAACCTGGAGCGCGCGACGCGGCGGCTCACGCTCGTGGTGCCGCTGTCGCTCGCGCTCATCTTCCTCCTGCTGTTCACGACGTTCAACTCGCTCCGGCAGGCGGCGCTGGTGTTCACCGGCATCCCGCTCGCCACGGTGGGCGGCGTGTTCGCCCTGCTGCTGCGCGGGATGCCGTTCTCGATCTCGGCGGGCGTCGGGTTCATCGCGCTCTTCGGCGTGGCGGTGCTCAACGGCGTCGTGATGGTCAGCTACATCAACGAGCTGCGCGCCGCCGGGCACCCGCTGGAGCAGGCCGTGCGCGAGGGCGGCATGACGCGGCTCCGGCCGGTGCTCATGACGGCGCTCGTCGCCTCACTCGGCTTCATCCCGATGGCCGTCTCCAGCGGGGCCGGGGCCGAGGTGCAGCGGCCCCTCGCGACGGTGGTGATCGGCGGGCTCGTGACGTCCACGCTGCTCACGCTGCTCGTGCTGCCGCTGCTCTACCGGCTGTTCGAGCGGCGCACGGCCGAGCGCGAGGCGCTCCGTGAGGTGACGGGGGACGACCACGGCGCGCCGCCCGCCACGACGGCGCCGCCGCCGGTCCCCGCCGGCGCGACCGCCTGATGCGCACCGCGGGTGCGAGCGGCATCACCTCGCCGCCCGCACCCGCGGTGTGTTCGGCGCCCGCACGTCGCCCCGCCGGCGCGGTTCGTGTCGCGCCGTCGGGCGACACCCGTCGGGCGACACCCGTCGGGCGACACCCGTCGGGCGACA
>ERZ1066118.521-NODE-521-length-34465-cov-12.272188_pt1 | contig 34465 bp, 32 predicted proteins | sample MGYA00382765_ERZ1066118 | MGnify/ENA primary metagenome ERZ1066118 (study PRJEB33369, sample SAMEA5778348) | biofilm metagenome | biome: Industrial cooling water; feature: Water cooling tower basin; material: Biofilm | place: United Arab Emirates | collected...
AATCTTGGCTGACATGCTCTTCAGAGCAGTTGGAGAAATCGTAGTGAATGTATTGCTTGCCATCGGGATCGAATCCATTCACTACTTGACCGAGGACGTGCTGACCTGACTTTTCTAAAAACTCTTTGCTGTATCTGGCACTAATAGTATCTACTACACCAGGTCGCACAACCAGCAAGACTCCATCAGTAACTTTGCCTAAAATAGCAGCATCAGCAGTAGCGTTCAATGCAGGAGTATCGATAATTGTGTAGTCGTAACTAGCTGAAAATATAGCAACCAGAGATGCCATTCTCTGAGAGTCAAGGAGCGCCATTGGTTCGGGAGGTACGACTCCAGAAGTCAGAACGTGAAGATTAGCCGTAATCTTTTTAATAGCCGTTTTCGGTTCGGTCTGACCCACAATAATGTTACTCAAGCCTAAATGATTTGGTAGTTCCCAAATTTTATGTTGTAAAGGACAATGCATATCTGAATCGACCAACAACACTTTGCGTCCCATCTGAGCTATGGTGACTGCTAAGTTTGCGGCAACAGTCGATTTTCCTTCTTTGGGCACGGAACTCGTGACGACAATTGCCTTAGGCTGTTTATCAGAGTTGAGGAAATTCAAGTTAGCCAGCAACATACGGTAAGACTGACTGAAAGGCGATCGAGGCGACTCTTTGACCAAAATTTCTGGCATGGCTCGTTCTAAGGAGCGATCGCGTAAGAAAGTTCTCTCAGATTTTTTCAAGGCTGGAATTACACCTATCAAGCTGTAGCCAAAGATTTTCCTAGCTTCATCAATGTCTTTGATCGATTTATCTAGTTTCTCTAGCACTAGAATAGTAGCAGTTGATAGTATTCCACCCAACATGATTCCCGTAACGAGATACAAAATTTTATCAGGAGCAACGGCTTCTGCTGGAGGGATAGCAGCTGAAATTACCCGAGCGTTAGCTATATTCTGATTTTCTGATATGCGAGTTTCCTGTAATTTTTGCTGGAGTAACAAATAAGTGGATCGAGCTGTTTGAATTTTGCGCTCTAACACGCGCTGTTGTTGTTCTAACAGAGATAATCGATCGAGCCTTTCTTTGTAAGCAGCCTGAACCTTTGAGATTGCAGCTAGCTGACTAGATAAACCTAAACGCCTTGCTTCTGCTTTAACAAATTCTTCTGCCAGTGTTTGGTCAAATTCATTATTTTGTGAATTGTTAGAACTATCAAGTTTTCGATCTCCCATGACTTGGTTCAAACGTTGCTTAAGTAACTTCTCCAAAACTGTTTTCTGTTGCTCGAGGGAAACTACATTAAAAAAATTTGCTTGAAGGCGGCTTGGCTCCACGGCTAGGTGCGTTTCTATCTGTTGTATCTCTTTCAATATGCCTTGCACTGCTGGAAATTGACTTACATTTACCGCTTCAGCAATGTTTAAAGTCTCTCTTAATTGCTGTTTCAGCACTTCAGATTGAGCTTTTGCATCTGCCAAGCGAGTACTAGCATTTGCAGCTTGGCGTTGCATATCTGTAATAATTGCCACTGCCGATTTTTTTTCCTCAGTTAAATCGAAAACTTTATTCTGCTTTTGAAATCGACCTAATTCTAATTCGCTTTGATGTAAAATTGGTTCAATTTCCAGTAACTGTTTTTGCACAAACTCTCTAGCTGCTATCGCTTCAGAACGATTTACAAGTAAATCATTTTCTAAATATACAGCCATCAAAGTGTTGACAATTGTTGCAGCTCTCTTTGAATCTATATCCCTGTAAGCAATCTGCAACACATTCGTTTGTGTCACATCGGTTACGTTTAGCTGCTTAAGGAATTGCTTGGAATTCAGAAGTTTACCCGATTCATCCTTCAATTCCAACTGCTCGATCGTTTTTTTTATAAGAGGTAGAGAGCGTATAACTTCTACTTCCGTATTTACATAATTATTTCGATCTTGTAATGGTTGTAATTCGCTTATGCTCTTACTCACTTCAGGTAAATAGGCAGAACTAAGACCGCTCTTTCTAAAGAGTAACTTGCCCTCTGCTTCGTAAATAGGCTTTTGAGAAACTAAACTTATGCCTGTTAAGACAACAACTACCGCAAACGTAATTATTGATGTCGGTAAACGTCGCTTGCAGATTAGCCAGTATTTCTGGAAATTGATAGCAGCTTCCCTAGACTCAGTGAGTGACATGAATAGCTTTTGATTGTGAAACAAAACTTAACAAATAAGATTTATATTCATAAAATCTTGCAGATCGCCACTGTAAATAACATTTTAGATTTTTTGTTACTGATATTTTTTTAAAAGACTCTGTCTATTCGTAGACTAACAGTATAGATAGCATTGAATTTTCTTTAAGAAGAGCCAGATAAACGACGCTGCCATTCGGCATCAATTTGTGCTGAATTTTGAGTTTCTTGTTCTAATAAATCGCTATCAGTCGAGTAGACTACATCTTCACTAGTAATAGTAGATTGAGTGGCAAACTGACTTGCATAAGCAATCTTCTGCTGCAATGTCGAGTTTGAGCTGGATAGCAAATTTGCTCTTGCTTGCCGCTGCTGATTGCGATCGCTAATTTTACGATTGCGCCACTGCACCCAGAAATATCTTACCAGAGGTAGAAGCAAAAACCCTGTGCCGTATGCAATCAATAACCAATAAATGCCCTGCACAAAGGCAACCAGTCCGCCAAGCTGAGCCGCAGCTATGCCATCTGCAAGGAGGTTACCCAATACCAGTAACCCAACAAAATTCAACACGCCCAAGCCAATGCCAAGCATAATCTGCCCAGAGCTAGCCGCACTGAAACGATAGGGTAACTCTTGCAAAAATGCTGGTACACGCCGAGATTGACGCTGAGTGGCACTAACTTGCAACTCTGGAAAATGATAAACGAGATGTCCTTCTGGACTAACAACTGGTTGACCGTTAAATCGGGTTAGCACGGGCAGCATATAATCTTCGTACTCTTGAGCGTATCCCTTGCCCAAGTCGTCGAGGTAGGGAGCGATTTGCTCTGCCGTTACCGCACCTCGATGGTTACGAATCGTAGCGGCAATGAGCGAGAAACGTTTATCTTCTAGATCGGTATTGGGATTACCGTCACCAAATAGAAACGAGAATATCGCCTCTAAAAAGTTCAAATTGCTGTTTTCCCGTCGCCGTTGTCGATAACGGGTGTCGTAATCTGGGTAGAATACCCAAAACCAATCGGGACCGATCCAAAAGTAAGGCATGTACAAACCACCGCTACCGCGATCGCCGCGATCGTCTCCATCGCGATTTGTAGCTGTAATAATAATCGCGATCGTGACAAAGACCAGCACGATTGAAACGAGCAAAACAATGCCAAAGGAAATCCGAATGATGTAGAACAGTACTTTCCAGATTTTTTGCCACCATTCTTGCAAGCGCAATCGCCAGTATTTGTTGCGTAAAACTCCCCGCAAATTTTGCGGAAACTGATAGGCGATCTCACCAGATTGAGCTACCTGCATGTGTCCGCCGACATCACTAGCTAGAGCGAGCAATCCCTGTTGCGCTCGACTGACATCTAAACCGCTCTGAGCTGCTACATCTCCCACTGTGACGCGATATCCCAGTTGTTCCACAGCTTGCACGATCGCGGGATTTGGAATCATACACTACCCTCGATTGCCATTCCTTCTTTCTCCCAGTATAGAGTTCTATTTCGGATGGAGGAGCGATCGCCACAGATGGGAGAGATAAGAGAGCTGTAGGGCGTAGACACCCGAAGGGCTACGAGAAGGCTAGAATGGGGACTGAGGAAGCAGAGGAGTAGAGGAGAATTAACTGCTCGCGCACTACCCTCTTGCAAATGATGAATCACAAATGACTATTAATTTGTGTAAATAACTAAAAGAAACGAAACACCCCCTTGACGATTGGACTGATTCAATCGATCTAATCTTTCCCAGGTATTTCGTTTCCCAAACTACTTTCCATTTGAGGTATATAGACAATTTAAACCAACAATAACTCTGCGTCCAGACTTGAATTCAAATTAAAGTAAATCTTTATAAAGAATTTATTATATTAGGAAACTAGTATGTGCAATTGAACGCAGTTAGCACAACATTTGACCTCAAGCTCGTAGTTTGGGAAATTTGCCAAAAGATATTTATCAACCTCTGTATGAATTATTGCCTTCCACACTGAAGAGTGCGTCTCGCGCGCGTGCTCAAAATAGCAACAAACATCTTACCTCTATCGTACCAAAGGACTACCATGATGGTGTATTAAATACCACTTGCCAGCCATTTTCTCAAAGATATTTGTAGCGATTGATTCAGCCTTGATTGTTCTGTTACCACTAGCTTGTAGTATGCGCTCTAATAATACGATATAAGCAGTCGTATCGCGAACTTCTGTATTAATAATTTCTACTTCAATTTCTAAATATTTGGTATTTTTGAAAATGAGTTCCCAAGAGTCGCGAATTTGCTTCCAGCCGCGCAAGGCATTACGCCCAGGATGAATGCAAAGGCTAGCAGTCCCCTGCGACCAAACTTGACTCATAGCTTCTAGATTTTTCTTCTCAAAAGCGCGGTAGAAATTTTCATTGACTGCCAAAATCTCAGTTTGTCCGTCTGTCATTCCCTACTCCCTGCTCCCTACTTCCCACTCCTGTACGGGCGGGTTTACTAAAATTTCTGTTAGTCACGCAGTATATCGGCGAACTCACCCTGACAAGTCTCGACTTCTTTATTAATGTCGGTACTCGTCGCCGCAGTCACCAATTAACTGCAATAGATTTTGCGATCGCTCCCCTACAGATTCGATCCGATCCAGATCGTCTGCATCTAAATTCAGTGTAAATACCCTAGCATTATTTTTGATGTGTGTTGAAACACCAAGCCTAGTGCCAACAATCGCCCCTGCTACTGTCGGTTGACCGAGAATGTATCTCACAGCAACGTTTGCCATGCCGACATCATGCTTAACGGCAATTTGTTTTAACACGCTTAAAAGTTCCTGGAACAGACTCCAGCCACCCCATGCATCTACCATGTTTTTGTATTTGCGTAGGGAAGCAGTATTTAACGCCGTACCTCGCGGTTCTGGTTGTTCTAAGTATTTTTCTGACAGCAATCCGCCGCAAAGCGTACCGTAAGCTAAAAGTTGAATATTATGCTCTTGACAAAATGGAATCATCTTCATTAAAGGGCGGCGATCGACCAACGAAAACTGTACTTGGTTGGAAACGATCTTGATGCCTGCCTCTAAAATGATTTTCAACCGTTCCGTATCAAAATTTGTCAGTGCTAAGTGCTTAATTTTCCCCTCTTGCTGGAGTTCTGCCAGATAAGTTAGAGCATCTATGTAGTTTTTGTCTCTGTATTCCCACCAGTGGAACTGTAACAAGTCCAGTGACTCTACTCCCATCCGAGTTAGGGAGCGATTGATATTCTGCTCGACAATCCGCCGCGTCATCTTCGCAGGTCTGGGAACCCATTTGGTAAATGCTTGTAGGTTAGATAGTGCCTCTTTACCCCGGGTGGCGATCGCTTGACGGCGAAACTCACCGATGAAGTCTTCAGCAGGACCGTAATGGTCTGCCAAGTCCCAAGTGGTGAAACCAGCATCCATATAATCGAACATAGCAGCGATCGCTTGTTTTGGCTCGATCGCTCCATGCGCCCCCGATACTTGCCACATTCCATTGAGTACGCGGCAGATATTTAAGTCTGGGGTAAATTGCCACCGACTAGATTCTGGTAATTGCATTTTGTTACATTCACTGTTCTATTTCACAAGGTAGCAGGAGATTGGTAATGGGTAATGGGTAATGAGTAATGGGTAATGAGTAATGGGTAGTTGGTAGTTGGTGAGTGGCGCTTTGGCGATGAGAACTCGACTCAATTCTTATCAATCCTCACTCGTCACTTTGTACAGATGTTACATATAACATCTCTACACTACTCACTGCTCACTGCTTACTTTCTAATGATTTTCAATCAATCTGAGTTCGATCTGCGCTGTGAATGGGGAATTTATGGCGTGACGCAACTTGCGCCGATTAGCGATGTTGTTGTCATTGTAGATGTTTTATCTTTCTCCACTTGCGTAGATATTGCTACAAGTCGGAACGCGACAATATTTCCTTATTGCTGGCAAGATGATACGGCGATCGCCTATGCTCGGTCTGTAAATGCTATTTTGGCAAGTCGTCGGCGTACTGCTAGCGCGGGATACTCTCTTTCTCCCTCATCCCTGGATCGAATTCCTGCGGGTACGAGATTGGTTTTACCTTCGCCTAATGGTGCTACTCTGAGTTTGCAGACTGGAAAAACACCAACTTTAGCTGGTTGTTTGCGTAACTGTCAGGCGATCGCTGAGTTTGCTCAAAGCTGCGGTACGAAGATTGCCGTAATTCCAGCTGGGGAAAAGTGGGAAGATGGAAGCCTGCGCCCTTGTTTGGAAGATGCGATCGGTGCTGGCGCGATTCTCGGCTATATGCAGGGCAAACTCTCTCCAGAAGCAAAAGCAGCTATGGTAGCATTTCAAATGTTTCGTGCCAATCTTGCATCAGCCTTGAGCCAATGTAGTTCGGGAAAAGAGTTAATTTCCAGAGGATTCGATCGCGATCTCGAACTTGCAGCAGATCTAAATGCAAGCGATTGTGTTCCAATCTACCGCGACCGCGGTTATATTCGGCATATTTGACACGAACCGTTTGTGGAGACAAATGTGAAGCGCAAAATCATTTATTTAGCTAATTCCTATGGCTTTTCTCAGCAGCAAAAGACGCTGCTTTTACCTCCCATCGTTCTGGCTTTAGAGGCGCTGGGAATAGAAGTTTGGGAACCGTTTTCCCGTAACAATCAAATCGATTTTTCCCAAGCTGGTTGGGCGTATTGGGTGGCGCAGGCAGATTTGCAGGATGTAAAAAATTGCGATGGCATTTTTGCGATTGTTAACGGTACGCCGCCAGATGAAGGCGTCATGGTAGAGTTAGGAATGGCGATCGCGTTGAATAAAGCAATTTTCTTATTTCGAGACGACTTCCGCCGCTGTAGCGATAACGAGCGATATCCCTTAAATCTCATGGTTTTTGCAGGCTTGCCAGAAGTGGGGTGGGAAGATTATTACTATACTTCGGTAGATGAAATTTCATCTCGGGATAAAGCTTTGTACAAATGGTTGACATGAATATAGATGATATCTGTAGTGCATCAAAAAATTCGTAGGGACGCACAGTTGTTATGCATCCCTAAAAATCGTCCATTTTGCCCAAGCCTTAAGGTTGTAGTATCGGTTCTTCAACAGCAGTCCGTGCAGACGCAAAACGGAAAGCGGGAGAACGGAACAATGCTTGAAAGTAAGATTGTCGCTGTTCGCTTGGTTCTGGGGCGTAGTCCCATAGACTTTGGTAAAAGAAGAAAGCTACCCCCAAACCGCGATCGCGTGTAGCCCTCACCTGCGCTTGAATCCGTTGCATCGGTACTGGATCGTTTCTCAAACCCGTAAGAATGCCGATGCCAGTGGGAATCTTTTGTCTTACCTCTTGAATTTCAGGGCGGGCAAGTTGTTGCAGAAAGCTTTGCAGTTCGGGACGGTAGACTTGCACGATCAGTTCGTCAACAATCCCTTTGCGCACCCATGTTAGCCAGTCTTGCAGGTGAAATTTATAAGCAAAGTCGTAGTAGTTGGGGGCGACGGCAAAAATTGCTTTGGGCTTACTTTGCTTGACTGTTTGATTGAGTTGAGTCATGAATGCTGTAATTTTGTCAGCCCGCCACTGCATCCATGCTGCATCGCCAGGATGGGCTGGACTGCGCTTGGTTTCCTGTTTGTATAGGGCAAGTGTATATTTGTCGTAGCCAAATTCACGGGGTAAACTCATGTGATCGTCAAACTGAATCCCATCGACATCGTACTTAGTCACGACCTCTCGTACTAGTGCGGTGATGAATTGTTGGACTTCTGGATGGAAGGGATTGAGCCATACGACCTCTCCCGCAACATCGATCGAAGTTTTGCTACCATCCCGTTTTTGGGTCAGCCAGTTGGGGTGTTGCAATGCCAATTCTGAAGTGGGGGGAGTCATGAAACCAAACTCAAACCAGGGGACGACAAGTAAGCCTTGGCGGTGGGCAGTGGCAGCGAGATCGGCTAAAGGATCTTGTCCTTGCAAGCCTTTGCGTACGAAGGTTTGAATTCCTGTTTGTCGTGCTACGTTGCTATCGTACTGAGCGTATCCAGAATTCCAGACGACGGGATAGATCGTATTGAAGTGAAGCCGCGCTAGTTTACTTACGGCAGCTTGCATCTTGGCACGGTCGATGAGGGTACTCGTGTCGTTATTGGTCATCCACACGCCGCGAATTTCTTCAAAAGGCTGCTGGGCGATCGCCGGAGGAGAAATACTACTCGGTATTGTTACGGCTAATAATGCGCCTAAGAGTAAGGCAAGATACTTCAGCGATCGCCATTGTCTGAGGATAATGTGTAATTTCAAATATAGTTTCATAAGCTGGAATCGCAAGCTATTTGTGCAGCACGCGATCGCGTACTTCAATCGGAAATTTCACTTTTGGCAATAGTTCTTTTCTCCACCATCATTTACCAGCATCCATCTCACCATCCGTTGTCATACTGAAAACTATTAAGATTGCGTAAAAATTGCTCTAAAAGGAGGCGATAGAGCGAAAAAAAGACGCAATAGCAATGCGCTGAGCCAAAAAATCTCCTTCTTTGGGTAAATGAATCGAGTGCGGGTGCGAAATAATATAAAGACTTGAATCGGTTACAAAGCTTGTAAAACGTTCGAGTCACAATTTTAGGTGGTGCTATGCTTCTTCAAGATAAGCAGTCAGGTAGTTTAGTAGAAGTTCTCGACATAGAAGAACTGATTATGCCCACAAAAGATTCCGTACCCGGACAGATCCAAGGAGGAGAAGAAGAACAAGATCCAGAGTCTTATGCAAAAGAAAGATTAGTTTTTCCTTCTGGGGAAAGCTTACCACGTTGTTGGGTAGATCCCGACTACAGAAATGCCAAAGGCTGATCCGGTTTACTTATTTTATTGGCAACAAATAATCAAATAAGGGCGGGAATAGCAACCTAACTAAACCCTGCCCTTGTATTTCAATAAAAATCTTTTAGTTTTGATTATAAAATTAGTTATGAAACTGCGATCGCCACCTGAATTCAACCTAAGGTTCTGCTAGGGTAAAGCGTCCGAGTCAACGTATTTCTTACTCAAGATGTGTCTCTAGATCGCTCTGAGAGCAGTAGCACCCAGATTATCATAGTGGGTATGTTACTACAGCTATATTTATTCTCATACCTATGACAGGGGTTACAAAAAAAGACGCAGAACGGATGCTGGAAAAGCAGATGGAAGCAGAACGGATGCACGATGTTTTGCTACTGCTGCAAAATTTATCTAGCGATCGAGAAGCAACTATTAAATTAATCATAGATTGTCTCTACGATGCGGGTGCGGTGAATCTGATCAATCAAAAGATCCGATTTCGTCCGCTGAATCGAATGACAAAATCAGTCGCGCGAATATCCAAACCTGTATTTAGACAGATAGCATGGTATTGGTTTAAACAAAATTGTCCGCAATTGATTGTAAATTGGTTGCTGACTAAAATTACTTTTGAACCCAAGCGAGTTGTAGAGGCGCTGGCTGAAAACCGCCCCGAACCTTTGGTAGAGAACAAACCCCGTACCATATCTCAGGAGGAACCCTACTATCTAAATCGAGGTTTAAATCCCGATTTAAATCAGGTAGCAACTCTCAATCGCGAAAATCGCCAACTGCGCCAACAAGTGCGGCTGCTGACGGGAGTTTCCGTACTAGCGATCGCTGCTTTAGGTATTACCGTGATGTTACCCCACCGCACTTTTGAAATTATCCCCAGCCGCAAGCAACAACCAGGAACGTCAGCTAAAGTGAGCAGTTCAGATGGCATGACTATCGAACCAGCTTGTTTAACTGGTGGGCTAACTAACTATCATTTCTCCCCGTCGATACAGTTCGCGAGCCAAATCAGTCCACATTCCCTGTCCCCAGTAGCGGAAACAACTGGTTTCCAACAACAGGTTATACAACAGGGCTTCTAGGTAGTCAGGACGCTGAGTCACCGTTGCATCTTGCCGTACCAATGGATCGTACTTGGCATGAAACGCCGCGCTAAGTTGATTCATTGGTGCTAAAACATTTTCGTAGCCTTTTACCCAACTAAGATCGTTCGTCCAAGATGCACCATCCATGTGAAATTGACGATCGGTAGTTTTTAATTGGGCGATCGCATTTTCTACTGCTTCTGGGGTCGCATTGTCTGGATCGACTTGCTGCCAAATTTTGTGTTGATTTGCTGCTTGACAAGCCGGATAATCGTCGGGATTAACGCCAGCCGCCTCAATCAATTCCAAATATTCCGTGCCATTGAGTGCTACGATGCCCGCGTCATTATTGCCAGCATCGCGGATTTCATGATACACCCGAAATAAATCGCGGGGATATTCATTCATCATCACGCCGCCGTTTTCCCCATCGGCAATTTGGGTAACGAGGGAGGGTACGGTAACGTTACCGATTTGTTGCTTACTCCGCCCTTTGGCTTCAAAATAAGGTTGCATCTGAGCGACTAATTTCGTATCCGAGCCTTGGGTTTTAATGAGCGCCGTAATGCTAATCGTTTCACCCATAGAATTACGCGCTACTAAACGGTTAGGGACGTATTTTTGGTCGTGGTGTAACCCCGTACCGTCTAGTCGTTCTACGGAGTGTTCTTGAACCATTAACCAGCGATAACCGCATTCTTGCAAAGCTTTAATGTATTCAAACAAAGTATCTGGGTGGTTGGGTAAGTGCATCTCTGGAGGAGAAAAACCCTTGACGCGCCGCAAGGCATCGTAGCCAAAAATCGCGGCAAAATAATGCTGCCAAGCTTGTATGTGCAGTTTGAGATCGGGAATTGGCGTGGAAGGAACGACAGCATGACTCCACATCGTCCCCAGCCATTCGACATAAGGTTGGTATTGCTCATTGCAAGTTATCCGTTTGAGATTGTTCAGGATATCTTCTCGCCCCATTTGCTGCAATCCCCACAACAAATTACCCGAATAGTCCAACATAATTCGAGGATGGCAACCTTCAGCAATTAACTGCGGAATAAACTCCCCCATCCGTCCGTAACACCAAGCAAAGACTCCAGCGTTGTGATTATCTCCATCGTGGGGATGTTCAAACATGTATTGCAGATTACTGATGAGTTCCCCATTACTACCTGCGGGAATTGTCGGTTGGTGCATGTGGAGGGCGCAAGCAAACCCAGCAGTAACATTTTCTAGACGCAAATTAGTCGTGCGTAAAAATACAGGTTCGTTGTGGTTCGTTACCGATTTAATTTCTGCTTCCCAACCGCAAATATTTGGCAACCCCGACCTTGATGTTACTAAAACAGGTAGGTTAGATATAGCCGTTGCCGTCATAGGATTCCCTCGTACTTGCGATCGCCTTTATTGTGACGCATCGTGGTGGGGAGTGGGGAGTCGGGAGTGGGGAGTAGTGAAAATACCAATGACAAATGACAAATGACAAATGACAGATCGATTTGGCAAGCTGATTTTTATCGTCGCCCGTGGCGAGATGACAACGGACAGGTATTGTGGGAATTGTTAATCTGCGATGCCGAAGGCGGTTCGCCTCGCGACCATCGCGCTGGGAATTTTCGCTACGAAGCCTTATGCCCACAAGCAGCAGCCAATGCATCGTGGTTGGTAGAACAGTTGCAATTAGCTGCATCTCAGCTACCAGATATAATCCAAGTCTTTCGCCCGCAATCTCTCAGTTTAATTACTACCGCAGGGCAAAAACTAGGTATTACTGTAGAACCGACACGGCGCACTGGGGCATTAAAGCAATGGTTGCGATCGCGCATACCTCAGTACTCCACTAATGGAGCCTACAACCCTCTCGCTTTAGACAAACCACCCCCCGTTCCCCTCCCAGAAAATTTATGGGGCGATCGCTGGCGTTTTGCTAGTCTACCAGCGGGAGATCTAGAAACTGCATTTAAAGACCGTCCGCTGCCGATCTTAGACATGCCGGAATCCATACTTCCCCTAAATCTAGGCTTAGCATCGACAATTGCCGTTCCAGGAGTTATTATCTATGGCGGTAGGCAATCTATGCAGTTAGCTCGTTGGCTGCAAGCAGCACAGCCGATCGCCCTCAATTACGTTTCAGGCGAATTAGCAGGACTAGTTTTAGAAGCAGGGCTAGCAGATCGGTGGATTGTAGCTACATTTTCCGATGATGAGGCGATCGCATCTGCCCAAATTTACGCCCAGCGGCAGCAACAGAGTCAAGGCTTGCATTTTTTGTTAGTCCAACCCGATGATTCGGGCATGACTTATACTGGCTTCTGGCTGTTACGAGACGAGTAGAAAAAACCCTCTGCCGTACTTAAGCAGGAGATAGGAGACGCGATCGTTCTGTCTTCTTCTTCAGTTGCGATAATTGTCCTCACAACTTCCTCAAACTGTTTCTATATAACCCATAACTGTAGAGCAAGTAGATAGAGTCAATGGCTTTCCCAAGGCTTATCGAGCTTCTATTGACTCAACCTAAGTATGAGAGGAATTGAGTCCATGTTGCAATCAACAGCAAATCGGCAAAAGCAGTCGCAGATTTCTAAAGAACAAGCCTTTGTGCTTTGGTTTGAGGAAGTTGGCATTGCAGATATCCCTTTAGTAGGTGGCAAAAACGCCTCTTTAGGTGAAATGATCCAACAACTGACACCCAAAGGCGTAAACGTACCCACGGGTTTCGCAACAACAGCTCATGCTTATCGCTACTTTATCGAGCAAGCAGGCTTACAAAAGCAGTTGCGATCGCTATTTTCCGACTTGAATGTGGAAGATGTCAATAATTTGCGGCAACGAGGTAAGCAAGCCCGTGCTTTAATTCTCAATACGCCGTTTCCGCCAGAATTAGCCAGCGCGATCGCGGATGCTTATTTGCAACTGTGTCAACGATATGGCGACACGTCAGCGAGTTTGTGCGATCGCCTCGCACCAGAATATCGCGAATCGTGCCAGCGTTCTAGTGGTGAGACTGATGTCGCAGTTCGTTCTAGCGCTACAGCCGAAGATTTACCCGATGCCAGTTTTGCCGGACAGCAGGAAACATACCTCAACGTCCACGGCGTGCAAGCAGTGTTAGAAGCTTGTCATAAATGTTTTGCTTCTCTGTTTACCGACCGTGCCATTTCTTATCGCACGATTAAAGGCTTCGACCACTTTAACATCGCGCTGTCGGTGGGCGTACAAAAGATGGTACGTTCTGACTTGGCGGCTTCTGGGGTGATGTTTTCGATCGATACGGAAACGGGATTTAAAAATGCGGCACTGATTACCGCTGCCTATGGTTTAGGGGAAAACGTCGTCCAAGGGGCAGTTAACCCCGACGAATACTTTGTCTTTAAGCCGACACTGCAACAAGGTTTTCGCCCCATTTTAGAAAAACGCTTGGGCAGTAAAGAAATCAAAATGGTCTACGATGTCGGTGGTAGCAAGCTGACCAAAAACGTCACCGTGCCAGAATCGGAGCGAGTCAAGTACGCTCTTACCGATGACGAAGTTCTCACTTTAGCTCGATGGACTTGTATTATTGAAGACCACTATTCGGCAGTACGCGGCGTTTATACTCCGATGGATATCGAGTGGGCAAAAGATGGCATTACGGAAGAATTATTCATCGTCCAAGCTCGTCCCGAAACCGTACAATCGCAAAAATCTACCAATATTATCAAGAGCTATCAACTCCAAGGTAACAGCGAGATATTGGTTAGAGGTCGTGCGGTAGGAGAGACGATCGGTACGGGTAAAGCGCGGGTGATTTTGGATGTCCACAAACTCGACTCTTTTCAGCCTGGGGAAGTTTTGGTGACAGACAAGACCGATCCCGACTGGGAACCGATTATGAAAAAAGCCAGCGCGATCGTCACCGATCGAGGTGGTAGAACTTGTCACGCCGCAATTATTGCCCGAGAAATGGGAATTCCTGCGATTGTCGGCACTGGTAACGCGATCGCCCAGTTGAAGACGGGTCAGGAAGTGACGATCTCCTGTGCGGAAGGGGAAGAAGGACGAGTTTACGAGGGTATTCTGCCTTACGAGGTGAAAGAGGTAACGTTAGAAAACTTACCTCGGACGCGCACCCAAATCATGATGAATGTGGGCAATCCTTCAGAAGCATTTGGTTTAGCAGCTATACCAAATGACGGTGTGGGGTTAGCGCGGTTGGAATTTATCATTGCTAACCATATTAAGGTGCATCCCTTGGCTTTGATTCATTTTGACAAGTTGGAAGATACGGATACTAAAGACCAAATTGCTTTGCTGACGCATTTGTATGAAGATAAGCCATCGTACTTCGTCGATCGGCTAGCTCAGGGAATAGCCACGATCGCGGCTGCTTTCTATCCCAAACCCGTTGTCGTGCGGTTATCTGACTTCAAGAGTAACGAGTATGCTAACCTCTTAGGTGGCAAGCAATTCGAGCCAGAGGAAGAAAACCCGATGATCGGCTGGCGCGGTGCTTCGCGCTACTACGACGAGAAATATCGCGAAGGTTTCGCCTTAGAGTGTCAAGCCTTGAAGCGGGTGCGAGATGAAATGGGTTTAACTAACGTCATTCCGATGGTTCCTTTCTGTCGCACGCCTGCGGAAGGAAACAGAGTATTGACAGAAATGGAAAAATATGGCTTAAAGCGGGGCGAAAACGGGTTGCAAGTCTATGTCATGTGCGAGATTCCTAACAACGTTATCTTGGCGAAACAATTTAGCGAAGTTTTTGATGGATTCTCGATTGGCTCTAATGACTTGACTCAACTCACATTGGGACTCGATCGCGATTCTGGTTTAGTAGCGCACCTGTTCGACGAACGCGATGCAGGTGTGAAAGAGATGGTGCAAATGGCGATCGCCAAAGCCAAACAGAACCATCGTAAGATTGGGATCTGCGGTCAAGCACCCAGCGATTACCCAGAATTTGCTCGCTTCTTAGTCGAACAAGGGATTGACTCGATCAGTCTCAATCCCGATTCCGTTTTGAAAACTTTATTGGAAGTTGCTGCTGTTGAGGGTGTAGTTACTCATTGACGTTTCTGTAGAGATGCAATTTGCGTCTCTACAAGAAATCCGATCTAACTACGACTAGTAATGAAACAGGAAATGAACGCGATACCCGAAGAGCAACTGCTCGACTTCTTACAAGAGCAATTGGCAATTTCACCAAAAGCGATCGCCATGGTTCTGCGGCTGAACGAGCAGAATCCCGGTCCCTTACCAATGCTGTTGTGGCAGTACGGTCTCATTTCTTTAGAGCAGTTAGAGCAGATTTTTGATTGGATGGCGAGCTAAATTTAGCTGCGAGTAACAAAAATATGCATTCTCATACCCAAGCAAAAGTGCAAGATCGAACAACCGTGACTCATCCTAGTGGTGATAAACGTTTTAAGCTTTTAGATGTCACAATTAAGCGATATCAGGCTCGACAAGACGCACTGATCGAAATCTTGCACAAAGCACAGGAACTTTTCGGTTATCTAGAAGATGACATTTTGTTATATGTTAGCCGCAGCTTGAAATTGCCTCCTAGCCGGGTCTATGGTGTAGCAACTTTCTATCACTTGTTTTCCCTTGCACCCCAAGGAGTTCACACTTGTACGGTTTGTACTGGAACTGCTTGTTACGTTAAAGGTGCAGCACAGCTCCTGGCAGCAGTCGAGCAAAACGCCAAGATTCGTGCTGGCGAGACGACGGCAAACAAACAACTTTCTTTACTGACAGCCCGCTGTCTGGGTGCGTGTGGTATCGCCCCGGCGGTCGTATTTGACGGTACTGTGTGCGGACATCAAACTGCAGAGTCGGTTTGCGATCGCCTGAAGGAATGGCTAGAAAATGGCAGGTAGATTTCGTTACACTAGCCGATCGCCCTCACAAGTTTCTCAAACTTCTTGCCTAACTTCAGAGTAGAGTCTAGATCGGTCGCGGCGAGGAGGCAGCTAAAAGATGGATTTAACCCAATTACAGGAGATCGCCCAGCACGAACGCTCCGCTCAAAAACCCGTACAGATTCGTTGTTGCGTAGCTGCGGGTTGTCTATCTGCTGATTCCTTAGCCGTCAAACAGCAACTTGAGCAAGCAGTGACAGAGACAGGTTTAGAAGATAAAGTGCAGGTCTGTGGTGTTGGTTGTATGCGTTTGTGCTGTCAAGGACCCTTAGTACAGGTCGATCCAGAAAGCGCGCTTTACGAGAAAGTCACTCCTGAGAACGCACCTGAGATCGTTGCTGCACTGCATGGAGGCAAAAACACAGTGTCACGCGGCGATCTGAGCCAGCCCTTTTTTACTCAACAAATGCCAATTGTTTTAGAAAATAGCGGGAAGGTCGATCCAGAAAGAATTGAATCTTATATTGCCGCAGAAGGCTATCAGGGACTCTACCACGTCCTGCATGAAATGCAACCTAACGAAGTAGTAGAAGCGATCGCTCAAAGTGGTTTACGGGGACGCGGTGGTGCTGGTTATCCCACGGGGTTGAAATGGGCGACGGTAGCTAAGGCAAAGGGAGAACGCAAGTATGTTATCTGCAACGCTGATGAGGGCGATCCTGGCGCATTTATGGATCGCAGCGTCCTCGAAAGCGACCCGCACCGGGTACTCGAAGGAATGGCGATCGCTGCTTATGCGATCGGTGCAAACCAAGGATATATCTACGTGCGAGCCGAATATCCCACTGCTATTAGCCGCCTCCAAATCGCCATTCGCCAAGCTCAACGCCTGGGTTTATTAGGCAGTCAAATTTTTGATTCACCCTTTGATTTCAAAATTGATATCCGCATTGGTGCGGGTGCTTATGTGTGCGGTGAAGAAACTGCATTAATGGCATCAATTGAAGGCAAGCGTGGTTTACCTAGTCCTCGTCCGCCTTATCCGGCTGAGTCCGGTCTGTGGGGATATCCTACGTTAATTAATAATGTGGAAACCTTTGCCAATATCGCCCCAATTATTCGTAAAGGTGCTGACTGGTTTGCCAGCATCGGTACAGAAAAGAGTAAAGGTACAAAAGTTTTCGCCCTAGCAGGCAAAATTCGCAATACAGGATTGATTGAAGTGCCGATGGGAACGACTCTACGACAAATAGTAGAGGAAATGGGCGGCGGCGTACCGGACGGCGGTGTGGCTAAAGCCGTGCAGACTGGCGGACCTTCAGGAGGATGCATCCCAGCTTCAGCTTTTGATACGCCTGTAGACTACGAATCGCTGACTCAGTTGGGTTCGATGATGGGTTCTGGTGGCATGATTGTCATGGATGAAACGACCAACATGGTAGATGTTGCCCGCTTCTTTATGGAATTTTGCATGGATGAATCTTGCGGTAAGTGCATTCCTTGTCGGGTTGGCACTGTGCAGTTACATCGTTTATTGACCAAGATTCGTCAAGGGGAAGCGTCATCAACCGATTTGGCACTGCTGGAAGAACTTTGTGACATGGTGAAAAATACCAGCCTATGCGGTTTAGGTCAATCTGCACCTAATCCAGTATTTAGCACTTTGCGTTATTTCCGAGATGAATATTTAGCTTTGGTTAATCCCCAGAGAAACGCTGCAACTAAGAAACCAGGTGAGGCAAATGTTTATTAAAGTTTTCCTCGGCATTAGTGTATCGCTGGCGATCGCCTTACTCGTTCTAGCGATTTTACGACTCAGAACTGAAAAAGAGATTTGTACAAAAGAGCGATTGCTCGAATTACCAGCAGGTAAGCTTTTTACTGAGGACATGGTGGCAGCACTACCTGAGCCTGCAAAACGTTACTTTCTTCATGCTATTACCCCAGGAACTCCACTTGCTAACTCTGTACGCTTGAAAATGAAGGGCAGTTTTAAAATTGGGCAAGATAAACCTTGGCTACCCATGCAAGCGACAGAAATTCTTTCCACCAAAGGCTTTGTTTGGAAAGCAAAAATCGGTCGTGGTTTATTTCAAATGATAGGAGCCGATTATTATACAAATCGAGTAAGTCGAGTGCAATTTGCGCTCTTGGGACTTCTACCGTTAGTAAATGCTAGCAACCCTGATATTAACCGTTCTAGCATTGGACGACTTGCAGGCGAATTTGTCTGGCTACCTTCTGCCTTACTGCCTCAACAAGGCGTAGATTGGTTAGCGATCGATGACAATACGATTCAAGCGAGTCTGAAAATAGATGGCGAACCGATAACGCCGACACTAGTTGTAGATCCTGACGGCAAGTTATTGAAATTTTCTCTACCCCGATGGAGCGATCGCTCTCCAGATGGTAGCTGGGCTTACACCCCGTTTGGTGGTGAAGTCCAAGCAGAGCGTAGTTTTGATGGATTTACCATTCCCTCACAAGTGAGTGCAGGTTGGTGGTATGGTACGGACTCTTATTCAGAGTCTTTCCGTGCCGCGATCGAGCTGTTCGAGTCTAGCCTCTCTTAACAAGGGCGGTTGGGGGGATCTTCTAGGGCGTAGCCATAAAGACTTCGATCGGTTTTTCTCTTTACTTTGAAATGCGATCGAGAAACATCACAATTACAAAGAACAATAGCAATGACAGTAAAAACTTTAACAATTAACGACCAACTCATCAGCGCTCGCGAGGAGCAAACTGTATTAGAAGCAGCACGAGATGCTGGTATTCATATTCCAACGCTGTGCTATTTAGAAGGAGTTTCAGAAGTTGGTGCTTGTCGGTTGTGCTTGGTGGAAATTGCTGGTAGTAATAAACTGCAACCCGCCTGTGTAGCCAAAGTTGCAGAGGGGATGGAAGTGAAAACTCATAGCCAAAGGCTGCAGAATTATCGCCGCACAATTGTAGAAATGTTGTTTGCAGAAGGTAATCACATTTGCTCGGTTTGTGTAGCTAATGGCAATTGCGAATTGCAAGACTTGGCGGTTGAAATGGGTATGGAACACGTCCGCTTAGAATACCACTTCCCCGATCGCAAAGTCGATGTGTCCCACGATCGTTATGGCATTGACCACAATCGTTGCATTCTCTGCACTCGTTGTATCCGCGTCTGCGACGAAATCGAAGGGGCGCATACTTGGGATATGGCAGGGAGAGGCACGAACTCGCACGTCATTACCGATTTAAATCAACCTTGGGGAACGTCACAATCCTGTACTTCCTGCGGTAAATGTGTCAATGCTTGTCCTACAGGGGCGCTTTTCTACCAAGGTTCCAGCGTAGGCGAAATGAAACGCGATCGCGCCAAACTGGAATTCCTGGTTACAGCACGGGAGAAGCAACAATGGAACGTATAAAACTAGCAACAGTGTGGCTGGGTGGCTGTTCGGGCTGTCACATGTCGTTTCTCGACTTGGATGAATGGCTGATCGATCTGGCGGCTCAGGCGGATTTGGTCTACAGTCCCTTTATGGATACCAAGGAATATCCAGAAGGGGTGGATGTGGTCTTGGTAGAAGGAGCGATCGCCAATGAAGACCACTTGCAAACAATTAAAACAGTGAGAGAGCGATCGCAACTTTTGATTTCGTTTGGTGATTGTGCTGTAACTGGTAACGTTACCGCTTTACGCAATCCGTTAGGTAGTGCCGAACCAGTTCTTCAACGCTGTTATATTGAAACCGCAGATGTGCGCGGACAGATTCCCCAAGAACCAGGCATCGTCCCGCCTTTGTTAGATCGAGTTACGCCAGTACATGCAGTAGTATCGGTTGACATTTACTTACCAGGTTGTCCGCCTCCAGCAGCGCGGATTCGAGCTGTACTGGAATCGCTACTCCGAGGAGAAAAACCGCACTTAGAAGGGCGTGAGTTTATCAAATTTGGCTGAGTAAATTATTGTTATCCCTATTGTTATCCCTGAGTAAGTGAGTCAGGAAAAGTTTATGTCCCAGCGAATTGTTATCGATCCGGTCACGCGGCTTGAAGGTCACGCTAAAATTAGCATCTACTTAGATGATGCCGGACAAGTGACCGACGCTCGGTTCCACGTCACGGAATTTCGCGGTTTTGAAAAGTTTTGCGAAGGTCGTCCTTTGTGGGAAATGCCAGGGATTACAGCGCGGATTTGTGGCATTTGTCCCGTGAGCCACTTGCTGGCTTCTGCTAAAGCTGGCGATCGCATTCTCTCTGTCACCATTCCCGTTGCTGCTGCTAAACTGCGTCGGTTGATGAATTTGGGGCAAATTATTCAATCCCATGCCCTAAGTTTTTTTCATCTCAGCGCTCCAGATTTACTTCTGGGAATGGATAGCGATCCTCAAAAGCGCAATGTTTTCGGGTTAATTGCGGCTCAACCAGAATTAGCCAGAGGTGGAATTCGACTGCGGCAATTTGGGCAAGAAATTATTGAAATACTAGGAGGACGTAAAATTCATCCCTCATGGGCAATTCCTGGTGGTGTGAGGGAACCTTTATCTGAAGCAGGACGCGCGCAGATTCAAAACCGCATTCCTGAAGCTAAAACCACCATTTTAGATGCGCTAGGTAGATTTAAGCGTTTGCTTCGAGACTATGAAAGGGAAGCTCAAACTTTCGGTAATTTTCCCAGCTTATTTATGGGTTTGGTAACGGCTGATGGTTTATGGGAAAACTACGACGGTCATATTCGGTTTGTCGATAGTGCTGGTAACATTATTGCAGATAAGCTCGATCCGACTCGCTATCAAGAATTTATTGGCGAAGCAGTTGAATCTTGGACTTACTTAAAGTTTCCTTACTATCGTCCTTTAGGATATCCCGACCAGAAGGATCGCTGTCGTTTAGATAGCGGCATTTATCGAGTTGGACCGCTAGCAAGGTTAAATATTTGTACTCGAATTGGTACGCCACTTGCTGACAAGGAGTTGATAGAATTTCGCGATCGCGCTAACGGAACTGCACTTTCATCCTTTTTCTACCACTACGCCCGACTGATTGAAATTTTGGCATCGATCGAGCATGTTGAATTGTTACTGGACGATCCAGATGTGTTATCGACTAAACTCCGCGCCGAAGCTGGGATTAACCAATTAGAAGGAGTTGGCTGTAGTGAAGCACCACGCGGTACTTTATTTCATCACTACAAAGTTGATGAAAATGGCTTAATGCAGAAGATAAATTTAATCATTGCAACGGGTCAGAATAATTTAGCAATGAATCGCACGGTGGCTCAAATTGCGCGACATTTTATTCATGGTGCAGAAATTCCTGAAGGGATGTTGAATCGGGTGGAAGCTGGAATTCGGGCTTTTGACCCTTGCTTGAGTTGTTCGACTCATGCAGCCGGACAAATGCCATTGCACGTTCAATTAGTAGGTGCAGATGGAAGTGTTGTCAATGAAGTTTGGCGAGATTAGAGCGATTGAAAATCGCGACTACATAGACAAAACCCGCCGCGCGGGTTAATCTCCGTGCCGACGGACGAAGATTTGTGTTGAGGTCTGGGACACAATATGAGTTATACATACAAAATACTAGATAAAACCTCTGCAATTTTAAATTGTTTCTAGCCTCACAAAATCCTCAAAATTTTCACATAGTTTAAAAATATAAACAAAACTTTTGCTTGAAATAAAACTACAACCCAATCGGCAATCTGATGGGAGATAACTTAAAAACTGTTTTGGTAATTGGCTACGGTAATGACTTACGTAGCGATGATGCCGTGGGACAAAAAGTAGCTAATGCGATCGCAGCCTGGAAATTACCTCAGGTAACATCGCTCTGCGTCCATCAACTCACACCCGAACTGGCTGCATTTCTGGCAAGTACTGAATTAGCAATTTTTATCGATGCCTGTTTTACGAGTGTCTGCGAGGACGTGCGAGTACAACCGATCGCACCTAGCAATTCTACGACTGCAATTGGCGGACATACAAGCGATCCGCGATCGCTACTAGCCCTGACGCAAGCGCTTTACAATCGAGTTCCAAATGCTTGGTGGGTGACGATACCGGGAACGAACTTTGAATTAGGCGATCGCCTTTCACCCATTGCCGAACGAGGTATGCAGGTAGCACTAGGACAAATTAACCATTCGATCGAATTAGGAAAGGTAGAACTATGCACGAAGTTGGAATGATGCAAAACGTTCTTGAAACTGCTGTAGAACGTGCAAAACATGAAGGTGCAAGCCATATTCGCCTGTTACAAATGCGCATTGGTGAGGCATCTGGGGTAGTACCAGAGTCCTTGCAGCTAGCATTTGATGTGGTGAAAAAGGAAACAATAGCTGAAGATGCCAAACTCCAGGTGGAGTCTGTACCGGTTATTTGTTATTGCACCAATTGCAATATTGAATTTCACCCCACCGATTTACTCTACGAATGTCCCGAATGCCACCAACCGTATTGTGAGGTACGACAGGGTAAAGAGTTTGAACTGGCATTTTTAGAAGTTTCCTAAGCGATCGCTTGCTTCACATGCTTCACAAGTTGCCATTCATCAACCATCAACCAATTCACCCCGTAAAACTAAAACGGCTTGTCCTCCCAATAAGACGCGATCGCCTTGACAACTAACTTTAACGACTCCACCTCTAGCAGAAGCTTGATAGGCGAGAAAATTCTCTTTTCCCAAGCGATCGCGCCAGTAGGGTGCAAGACAGCAATGTGCCGAACCCGTTACCGGATCTTCATCAATTCCGACATTAGGGGCAAAGTAGCGAGAGACAAAATCATATTCTGAAGTTGTCGCCTGGCTGGTAACGATTACGCCTTGTACGGGTAAGGTTTTCAGTAAACTAAAATCTGGCTGAAGATTTCTGACGATCTCCTCTGAATCTAACTCCACCAAATAATTTTTATGAGTCTCACCTACATATTTTGGTGTCGTCCCTAAAGCTTTAATTAAATTAGCAGTTACCTCTGACTGGGAAGGTACTTGCATGGGAAAGTCTAACTCGATCCATTCTCCTATCCGTTTTGCCGTTAGCAAGCCACTGAGAGTGTGAAATCGAGCTGTTTCCTCTGGTTGTAAATAACCCTTTTCCCACAGCACGTGAGCGCTAGCTAGGGTAGCATGACCGCAGAGAGGAACTTCTGTAGCAGGGGTAAACCACCGCAAATTGTAGCTACCGTCGTCTTGCCGGAGTAAAAAAGCCGTTTCCGATAAATTCATCTCCTTGGCAACATTTTGCATCCAGCCGTCATCTCTCGATTGTGGCAAAACGCATACAGCAGCAGGATTTCCCGCAAAAGGTTTGTTTGTAAAAGCATCGACCTGAAAAATTTCTTGTCCCATATTTAGAGCGTAGTGCATGGCGCGTAGTGCGTGGCTGAGGACTGTACCACTGATTTTATGACTGGGATGACAAGAGGCGATCGCACAGCTTGGACTGATTTCTCTTCGTTTTTGTAATGGTTTATGAAGGATGAATGGTAATTGGTAATTGGTAATCGGTCACCCCTCACTACTCACTCACTGACATCATGGCAAAAGTGGCTGAGATGTCATATCGCTCAAGTTGGCAGATTGCAGGAGTCCGTTCCAATTTGCTTTGAGAGCGGTATTTTCTGGCTGTAACAAACGTTGCTCGGCTAGGGCGGCGATCGCATCGTACCATAAGCCTTGTTGAGTGTAGAGATCGATCCGCTGTTGGGGTGTGGCTGTTTTTAGCTGCTGGGCAGTTGTGGCGGTTGGCAATACGCGCTGTACCCATCCTTCAACGGAATCTTTAACAATAGGGGAGTTTTGGCGATCGCATCCGGCTACCATTTCTGTTTTCAGAAACCAGTGATAGTTCTGATTCAGGTTGAGTGGCGGTTGGTTAGATGGTAAACGCACGCCGATGATGCCTGGTTTGGCTGGCAGTTCGACAGCAGAACGATAAACATCGTTATCGCGATCGTCTTGCAGGACGAATTCTACAGAACGGAGTGAAGGGCTGGCAGCAGGAATGTAAAACCAGAAAGTGGGATACTCGGCGATCGTCTGTCCCCAAACATACGTTGCTTTACCCGTGCCTACAGTCTTTTCTAGCGCAGGTGCTAGCGCCGTTAGCGGTAGCTTGAAGCCACAGTTTCCTCCGCGTCCGGCTGCGCCTCTAGCTCGTCCCGTGGGAGTACTAGAGGCAGGAAAAGGTGGTGGCGTGTAACGGGGTTGAACGCTGACTTGCTGGTGAGTGCTATTGTGCCTGTTACTATGAGTCGCGATCGCTGCCGTGGGTACGAACAGTGTTAGAACGATCGCGTAAGTGGGTGCAAGCTTATGCATATCTCACCTCAATCTATCTTTAGTGTGGGTTTCAGCGGTAGATTACTACTATCGGGCAAAGCACGCTTGACGACTGCAATTCTGCCTCCCGTCACGACTAAAGCCAAAGCCGCAGGTACTAAAGGCATCCAGCCACCTTGAAGTAGTAATATCCAACTCGATCCATAGAGAGCTGCAATTGTCAAGCAAACATTCAGTCCCAATCGCACGGGAGAACGCCAGCACCAAACAACAATTCCTCCCACCAAAGACCAAGCCCAAATCCAGACAATTTCACCCCAGATCGGCAAAACCCACAACGGTGTCCGTCCGTCCAAAACACCGCTGAGGATCTGACTCACCATCTGAGCTTGTAAATAAATCCCCGGGATCTGTTTTTGTAGCCCCTGCCTGCCGATGCTGTAGGGAGTAGACCACGCATCACCAGTACTGGGAGCCGCTAGACCGATCAGTACAATTCGGTTTTTGAGGGTGCGGGCGAGATGAGGCGGAATGCGATCGCCCAGCAGATCGCCCAGCGTTACTGCTACGGCAATATCATCTACAGAATCGAAAGGACGGTAATTGAGTAACAGTTGATAGCCTCTCGTATCGATTCTCTGATAACCGCCCGTATGGAAAGGTTGCAAGCGATGAAAAACGACATTACCGATTTGTAAATTTCCCTTAGGGGTGAATTGAGTTGCAATTCCTTGAGCTGCCAAATATTGATGGGCGAGTTGAAAACTGAGTGCGGTATTAGCACTACAACGGGATGTCAGCGGTGGATCGAAGTTGAGCAAATGACGGCGCACGATATTGTCCTCTGAATCGGCGAGAACGTCGCTAAAACCTACCCGTTCTGGCGCGACTTCTGGCGGAGGTTGAACGCCATGCGGGTCGAATTCTGGATCGCTGACTTTACAGGTAGCAAAGAGGCGATCGCTCTTTTGGAGTCTTGACTTCAGGCTGGACAAGTTCTCTACTGGAAAATCGCGATAGATGTCCAAACCGATAACTTGCGGCTGGAACTGTTCTAGTTTTTGCAGCAGTTTTTCCAGCGCTAGATCGGACAGAGATCCTTTTCTCTGTTTCTGTTCTGGTAGCTGTAAATCTTCCTCCGTCACCGTCACGATTAACAAACGCGGATCTGCCCCTTCAATAGGACGCAACCGCATTAATTGGTCAAAAGCTTGTAACTCTAATGGTTGGAATAATCCCAATAACCGCATTCCCGTCACCGCCGCCGTGACAATGGTACTCGTCAGGAAGACGCGCCGCCAAGAAAGCTGTTGTCGTGGAGGACGCAGGCGTTGCATCCACTGCTGCCATGTTGGAGGAATTTCGGCAAGATTTTGATAAATGACTGGTAGCCAGCTAGCAGCAGGATATTCGCTTTCCCATCCCTGAAGTCTCTCCCTTGCCTCTCGTACTGACAAATAGAGAGACTTTCCCCCAGCAAAAGCCTGAAGAAAACTCTTTAAAAATTCTTGCGCCACGCGATCCGGTACGGGTTCGCGCATGAATACCACTTGGGGAATGTGCAAACTTGCCAAGTTCCGCGCCAAACCCAAGCCATCGCAAGAGTTAAAAATCGCTACGCTCAAACCATTTTCTACCGCAGTTTGTAAAGCGTGTTTGAGATCGGCAACGGTTAAACTTTCGGTTTGATTTAAATAAATTCTGCCTGTAACTTCATTCTGAGAAGCAGTCGTTTGAGAAGCAGTTGTTTGACTAGCACTATGTCCGGCAAAAAATAAAATATCCCACCCTTGGGTAGACCATAACTGACGGTCTAACTCTTGGCGTGACGGCTCGACCAAAAACTTGACATCTGCTCCGGGCAAATTTTCGAGTAAGTTACGGTCTGCTTGAATGTCAATTCCGGCACTGCTGCCTAAAATCGCTAAAATTCTAATTTGAGTGCGAGAGGATGTGGTTCTCAGCGCAATTTCTTCGTAAGCGGGGGTACTCAGGGCAATTTCCGCTTGAGAATAGCGGGCAAATAGATCGCAGCGATGCCAGGGTAGCCGCTGTAATAGTAAATCTTCGGTTTGCAAAATGACTCTAATTGCATCCGCAGGCATCAATTTTTCTAAAAATTTATCCCTTAAAGCCAAAAAGGACGGAGAGTAAAGCCAATTGTTCAGACTGCGACTGAGCGATTCTGCGGCATTGTAACAGTCTTCCAAGACACAAACATTCGTGATTTGGACGGCAGCTGCTTCCAGGCGCGATCGCAAACCCAGGCTGTAGTAAGCCGATTGCCATCTTCTGTAGTGCTGCGGAATTTCTGGCTGGGGTGGTAATCTGCCAGCAAGTTCTACTGCGGGGCGATCGCCATCCTCGCCAATTTGCAGCGTTACAGGAAATCCCTGCTCGAAGCTGCCTTCGCCAAACTTCAAGACAACTAACTTACCCACGATCTTTCACCTGTAGGCACGTCATTTTCAGTTGTAAGTCGTAAGTCTAACTCAAATGGTAAAGTTTTCCGTTATGCCAACCTCCCCCAGAGCTACTTTAACGCTAAACCTTTCTCCAGTAATACCGCTAAATTGCAATTGAATGTAATTATCGGCGCGTCTGGCTTTAGCTTCCAAGAAAACTGAACCAGACTCATCCAATACGATTAGCTGTAGCGACGGCGGTAAAAATGTCTCTCCCCCTGTCGGATGTACTTGTACGATCAGATCGGTTTTCTGCTCTGATGCAGGGCGCAGTTCCATGACCAAAGCTACCGAATGACCTGCTAGCTGCATCCCCAAGTCAACTAACTTTGCCCGTCTGACAAAATTTCCGGGGCGCTCCGCATCATTTTTACTCAGTTCTTCTATTTTACGAAAGCTAAATGCTAAATTGTTTTCGGTTGAATTTAACAGCGAGGCTACAGTCTGCCAACCTGGCTCAAATATATTTTGGAACCACTGCCTCAAGTTAACCGTACTCATGCGGGTATTCGCGATCGCTCTGAGGTCATGCAAGTGAGACAATAGTTCTTCCGGCGATCGCAACTGGTTCACGGCTAACTGTTCTTGGGTAACTTGCTGGACGAACCCCAAGATATCAACCTGTTTTTCTAATTCATTCAAACGCACGACAACATAACCGATCCGATCTTCCCAAACCTCCGGTGGCACGTAACAGGTAGAAGCATCAGCCGCGATCGCCCGACATTCCAAACGACCCAGACCCGATACCTCCAAGTCTGCTGCATCCACACACGCGCGCATAAAAGGATTCCAACTATCGCACCCGCTCGAATTCACTGGAATGCCCATCATTGCTAAATAATCGCGGACGGCACATACGGCTAAAGTGTTCGCTCGCACTTGCTCTGCCTTGTGTGACGTTGGCTGCTGCTGGCTGAACTGCCAAGCAATGCTATTCGCAGCTTGAGTAATTGGTAACGGAAGGGAACGATCGTTTTCTCGTGCTTGATAATTCATGATAGGTATCCTCTAAATACCCTTGCGATTCGCCGAATTTACGCAATCGTGGCAGGCATTGCCGCCGATAGAAACTACTCAATGTCGAAACGGAAAGCTGGTATTGCGCTGCCAAATCTTCCCAGCTTGTTTCTGGAGGCAGCCTTTGCAATAATAAAATTTGGCAGTTCACCTTTGGATAGCCTTGAATGTAAGTACGGCGTAGATCGCCATCTGGATCGGTTTCAATCCACCTCCGTGTCGTTTCCAAAATTGGTGGAACATCAGGCGGAGCTTCCAAGGCTTCAATTGTGTCTTTCCCCAGCTCGTCAACAGAATAGACTTGTCTAGTTGTTGAGCTATTGGTAATCTTCCTTTGCAGGTATAGATCTTGCAATCGTCGCCGCAGATATGCATTCAACCAAGTCGTGACACTACTGCGACCGGGATCGTAGCGATCGCCTGTCGTAGCTTCACACAGGTTACGGCAGAAATACAGCCAGGTTTGCTGTAAGGCATCCTCGTAATCGTGAGTGTTTTCTTTCCACAGCTTGCCAGACTTGGCAATCGAGCGGACGATTCTAGTTAAACCTCGCTGGCGATCGAGACTACCGATCTGCTGCTGACAAGTTTCTACGACTAATTGACGCAGGCTTACCTCAAATTCTTCCATAACAGTATTTTTTATTTGTATCTCCAGCAGGGGTATATTTATTTTCAAGGAAAAACCCTCTGAAATTGCTACCACACTGCTTGTTGTCTCACCTCCTAGAAATAGCGTGTTTCCTCCGCTATCTACTTATCAGCGGTACGGAAAAAAATTATGCAGGTGAGTTTTATGAAGATTTAAGAAGAATGTCACGCAAAGACGCAAAGGCGCAAAGTGTGGGTATTCTCTACTCATGAGGGAGAATGAGATCGCGAAAGAGATTGTTGATGCGGCGTACAAGATTCACACGACTCTGGAACCAGGGTTGTTGGAATCTGTATACGAGACTATTTTGGCTTATGAGTTGGAACGGCGAGGATTAGGTGTAGTACGACAGCAAGCCATACCTGTAGTGTATGAAAACGTCAGGTTAGAAGAAGGCTTTCGCGCTGACATCATAGTTGCTAGCAAAGTCATTATCGAAATCAAATCTGTAGAAATGCTCGTTCCAGTCCATAAAAAGCAACTTCTCACCTATTTGCGCCTTACAAACAAAAGATTAGGCTTACTCATCAACTTTGGATCTGCACTCATCAAAGACGGAATCCATCGCATTGCTAACGGACTCTAAACCCAAAAACTCTTCTCTCCTTTGCGCCTTTGCGTGACATTAATCCGGTAACTTATACTGCCCTACAATCCGCTTCGCAAACTCCGGTACGTGCGCTTCCAACTTCTCCAAATAATTCCGCTTCACATACAGATAATTCCGCGTAAAGTGAGAATCAATCGAGAATCGTGCATATTCCAACCCTTTCGGACCAATTCTTTCAATAACTACACCCATCAACTTCGCCGCCCACATGGGCAAAGTCACCGCTTTATCGTAAGCAGGTATACTCTGTTGTACGGCTTGACGGCGATCGCCCTGCGATATGACAGGTTGTAGTTCTAATTTATCTTCCACTAAATCCAGCATTTCTCGACCGCGATCGTTGCGGATGACAATCCACTGCCAACCAAAGGTAGCACCCATATAGCCAACCACCAAATCGGCAAGGGAGTTGACATAATCAAAACAACTCATGCAAGAAGGTGCAAAGACATCCTTCAGTTGATTCGTCTTTAAACCAAAGAAAGGTACTGTTTCTACCGATCCATCTTCATGTTTGAAGTGAACGCGGAAATCTTGCATGAATTCGTAATGTACCACTGTATCGGGCGATTTACTGGTCGTTTCTAAGAATTTTTGCAACCCCGCACGGGTAACGTTATCTACACAGGGAGTTCCCAAAACATACAGCTTTTCTAAGCCGAGTTGTTTTTCTACTGCCCGTAATGCTTGAATTTGGCAACCGACACCAATAACTAACAGCCGTTTCATGCCCGACTGTTCTATTTGTTCTAGTACCGATAGATTAGGCGACAGCGTAGGTTTATTTACCCGTGCGGCTAAAATTTCCTCTGGGGTACGGGCAATAATTGGCATCGGTTGAAAGCGGTCTTCTTTGGTATTCTGGACGCAGACTACGCCTTCGACCATGCCGCGATTTAGCATTTCGATCGCAATGGTACTAACAATACCCGTCCATTGCGCCCCTAGAATCGGTTCTTTTTTCCGCGCTGCTGTCATCGATTGATGCACGCCGAAGTAAAGTTCGTCTGGATTGTCTAAATTACGGCTGCGATCGTGCGTTTGAGTTTCTAATTGGTCAAATTGCTGGTTTAAGAAGGCACAGGCTTCCTTGACATAGTGGATATAATACGTATCGCACAAGCCGCACTCGCTGCAAAGTTCTTTGGCTGGGCGACGGCTTCCTGGTTTGAGGGCTTTAGCTTTCTTATGGTCGGTTGAATGCAGGGCGGTCATAAGTCATAAAACTTTGTTTTTTATACCTTTTCACACAATACCGCTTTCAGCCGTGAATTTCACAATCGCGATCGCGCTAGCTAGTCGGCTACACCTATTTCACCAGTTGATGATCGACAGATATAGTGAGTACCATTCAGTTAGTATCACATCGGTAGCAATAGTGCTGAATATGAAGCGATCGACAGTCACGTTACCAGACCATCTTGCCGAAGCGTTAGATGCTTATGTCGCAGCTCAAGAAGTACCTCCTTCAACAACCGCAGTTGTACAGGTAGCATTAGAAGAGTTTTTGATCGAGCGAGGTTACTTGCCCAAAATTCAAAATAAGCAGTTGCGAATTACTCCTGTAAAGAGTGGAGCTACAAACACCTCAATCGAACATGACGAGGTTCTTTATGGTATGACAGAGTAAAAAATTGAGAGCTGTAATTGCCGATACCGGACCTTTGTATGCTCTGCTTGATGCTAGCGACCAATACCACGAACGCGCTCAGTTAGAATTAGTCAAATTAGAGCAAGAGCGATTAGCAATCTTAATTCCTTATTCAGTGTTTCTTGAATCTTATAGTTTAGCTTTATATCGTCTTGGTTTTAAATCAGCTCAATCTTTTGCGCAGGAATTAGAACAGGGCGTTGATTTTATTAATCCCGTCTCCAGCGATTACACTACTGCCTTACAAAAACTTGCACGCTATCCAGACCAAAAAATTACGTTGTGCGATGCCGTAACCGCCTTGCTTTCTGAACGCTTAAACTTGCCTGTATGGACTTACGATTACCACTTTGATGTAATGCAAGTTTCAGTTTGGCACTCTTGATTTTATTCTTACAAATCATCCTAACTGATAAAACTAATCTCTGCCTGGGAACCAGGAAAGTCCATCTAATACTTGATATAGCAATGAAATTGTACCGCAATTCATAGGTGAATCAGTTGGTATATTTCCCAAAATATACCAAGCCCCTACTCATTTAAAGATTACTGTCAAAGCAATGATTAGTCCATTTCCTTGAACAATTAGCAAAACAAATATAACTAGCCAACCCATAATTTTTATAATTAGCCGCAAGATATCCAATTTGTTCCACTTGTGATATGGAACCTTAGTTAAAATCTTATGCGTTCCTCAAGAAGCAAGTCATGAGGGAATTTTTGGAATTTAATGTGTGCGATTGATAAAGTAAATTTAGCGTTAAAACCAGAATTACAAAGTTTTGACAAAAGTAAGCTTCGGGCGAACGCGACTAATGTGCTTTAAATTACTTCGCACTGAAATCTATTTCAAATGAATTAATTCAATATTTACGGATTTACAAAAACTTCATTTGAAAATCGGTACAAATTCGCATAAATAGCAAATATCCAAGTGTTAACTTGCAATTATCTAGCTATTAATTCTAACAGTTAATAGCTACAAGTATCAGTACGAGTTTGACTAAACTTTCTGCTATTTACTTAATTATGTTAATTCTTAGATTACTAACTGACCCTATATTTTTTTTCCGAATTGTAGCAATCTTGATAATTTCAGTCTGCCTGCATGAATTAGCACATGGTTGGGCAGCAATTAGCCAAGGCGATGATACACCAATCCGCACTGGACATATGACTTTAAATCCAGTCGTGCATATGGGTTGGGAATCAATCATTTATCTCTGCTTAGTTGGGATAGTTTGGGGAAGTATGCCAGTCAATCCTGCCAAATTTCGCAATCCCGTAGTGGGAAATATTTTAGTATCTGCGGCGGGTCCACTACTCAATCTTGGTTTAGCAATTCTCTGTATTATTATCCTTGCTATCTCTGCCCATCACAGCGATGCAGGAATTTTAAGCGGACAATTCTTTTGGTTAGCCGCCAGAATTAACTTAATTTTATTTATGTTCAATCTCTTGCCAATTCCACCGCTAGACGGTTTCCATATTTGTAGCGAATTAATTCCTGCACTAAAGCCACTACAATACAGTCAATTTGGTCTGTTTGCATTTGTTGTCATTTATACCACAGGTTTCTCGGCAGGTTTGAGTAAGTTGGCTGATGTCGCAATTTACGCAGCACTACCATTAAGATAATCGCAAAATCATCAGACAAAAATTTTAGCTCCCCTCAAAAGTGCGATCGCCAGCAAATTTGAGAGGAGCTTTATCTTATTTAATAGATCTGGCAAACTTTCTTCACGGAATACCGCAATCTAGCTCATTGTAGCGCCACTGCGATCGTAGTTAGCCGAGAAAGTGGGGTGAGGCTTGCCTTGAATGTGATTCCAATAGTCTGTCGTACCTTCAAACCCAATTTCAGCTGCCGCACGGTTCAACATCGATTGCTGGCGATTCTTGACTAGGTGGTGGTGACGCATCATCAACGCCCGAGCTTGTTCTTGAGTAGACATAATTGATTCCTCTCTATATTTTTCTGTTTACTTGCACTTTTTTACTATATCAGTTAATTCTGTATCTAAAAATACAAAATGCATATTTTTAATATATCTTAATACTTTTCTCAGAAAAGTAAACAACTACAGAGCGAGCGGGGAGGAGATAAGAGAGCTGAGGGAGAATTGCAGAGAATTTATCACGCACCACTCACCACTCACCACTCATAATGGGAATAGTGGGCAAAATTTGCTTTCCCAAAATCCGATCGCTGTTTTACTTGATGAAATATGTTTGATGCACTTGCCGATCGCCTAGAATCTGCCTGGAAAAAGCTGCGGGGACAGGATAAGATTTCCCATGCCAATATTCAAGAGGCATTGCGGGAAGTACGCCGCGCCTTATTGGAGGCGGATGTCAATTTGCAGGTAGTCAAAGATTTTATTGCTGAAGTGGAAACCAAGGCGCAAGGAGCCGAGGTACTTTCTGGGGTTAGACCCGACCAGCAGTTCATCAAAGTTGTTTATGACGAACTGGTAGAAGTGATGGGGGAAACCAACGTTCCCCTCGCACAGGCAGACGCAGCCCCGACAATTGTTTTGATGGCGGGTTTGCAGGGAACCGGAAAAACCACTGCTACAGCAAAATTAGCGTTGCATCTACGCAAGCAAGAGCGCAGTTGCTTGATGGTAGCGACAGACGTGTATCGCCCCGCCGCGATCGATCAGTTGGTGACTCTGGGCAAGCAAATTGACGTACCTGTATTTGAAATGGGTAGCGATGTCGATCCCGTAGAGATTGCGCGACAGGGCGTCGAACAAGCCAAGGCACAAGGGGTAGATACGGTTATTATCGATACCGCCGGTCGCCTCCAAATTGACCAAGATATGATGGCAGAGTTGATCCGCGTTAAAGCAGCCGTGCAGCCCCACGAAACGCTGTTAGTAGTGGATGCGATGACGGGTCAAGAAGCAGCCAATCTCACCCGTACTTTCCACGAACAAGTCGGGATTACGGGGGCAATTCTCACCAAGTTAGACGGTGATAGCCGAGGTGGGGCAGCGCTTTCGGTACGACGAATCTCGGGACAGCCGATTAAGTTCGTCGGCGTGGGGGAAAAAGTAGAAGCACTACAACCCTTTTACCCCGAGCGCATGGCTTCGCGAATTTTAGGTATGGGCGACGTGCTGACGCTCGTAGAAAAAGCCCAAGAGGAATTCGATCTTGCTGATGCCGAGAAAATGCAAGAAAAAATCCTCTCGGCAAAATTTGACTTTACCGACTTCCTGAAGCAGATGCGGCTGTTAAAGAACATGGGTTCTTTGGGTGGCATCATGAAGCTAATTCCTGGCATGAATAAGATGTCGGACGACCAGCTGAAGCAGGGTGAAACCCAGCTCAAGCGCTGCGAGGCGATGATCAATTCCATGACAAAGCAAGAACGCAGAGATCCCGATCTGTTATCAAGTTCCCCCAGCCGCCGCCGCCGTATTGCTAGAGGTTCCGGTTACAAGGAAAGTGACGTAAGCAAACTGGTAAGTGACTTCCAAAGAATGCGAGCCATGATGCAGCAGATGGGTCAAGGCGGCGGCTTCCCAAGTATGCCCAATTTGTTTGGCGGTGGCGGTGGTATGGGCGATCCCTATGCTGCTGGCGGTCGTCCTACTCCTCCTGGCTGGCGGGGTTATGCTAGCGGCGCACCTGCTAAGAAAAAGAAGAAAGAGAAGAAGAAAAAAGGATTTGGGACTTTGTAAGCGGCTGGTGGCTGGTGGCTAGTGGCTTGAAGAATCTAGTCACCAGCCACCAGTCACTAGTCACTGTTAACTGTGATATGATGATCTATTCAGTGAATAAAATCTATTAGCCGCCTACAGGAGAAGTTAACTCTAGTATGATCAAACTGCGATTGAAGCGATACGGTAAAAAGCGGGAAGCAAGTTACC
>ERZ1066118.523-NODE-523-length-34370-cov-63.260469_pt1 | contig 34370 bp, 35 predicted proteins | sample MGYA00382765_ERZ1066118 | MGnify/ENA primary metagenome ERZ1066118 (study PRJEB33369, sample SAMEA5778348) | biofilm metagenome | biome: Industrial cooling water; feature: Water cooling tower basin; material: Biofilm | place: United Arab Emirates | collected...
GATTATCTTACCGACCGCCACAGCGAACGCAAAGAAAAAGCAGCCAAACAATAATATTTTAACTTTCTTGAATTTTTGTCTTTACCCAAGTACGAAAAGCTCTCATCGTTTTATTTCTCCCCTCGATTTTACTGCGCTCTAGATATTGTGGAATTACCTCACTCAAGAGGAAACCAGAAAAATGAGGACTTTCATTCACCTGTACATATTCACCAGATTGCAGCACGTTAATTTCTAATTGCGTTCCGTTAAATCGCCATAATTCTTTTACACCTAACACTTTATAATTATCAAACCGAGTTCGGGAAGTAATATCAATTTCAAGTGCTAAATCTGGTGGAGGGTCTACACTTAAATCTATACGCTTCTTTCCCCTAACTGCTATTTCATTTTCGATATAAAAACAATCATCTGCTTCTATACCTTGCTTCATCGTTTGACTTTTAAAGGTTGTTGACCCTAAGCTTCTAAATTCAATATCAAGTTCTTCAAGAAGTACCTTTACCAAGTCGGCAATTATCACTTTATCATCTTCATGTTCGGGTAAGGGTACCATAATTTCTAAGACTCCACCACTGTAATTAATGCGTGAACCCCGTTTTTCTCCTAACTCTTCTAGCAATTGTTCATACATTTGCCAATTGACATCAGTCATTATAAGTTGCTGACCGACAGGAACAACAATTTGTTTTAGTTGAACTTGCATAGTTTTCTCAATGCTAGACTTATTGAGCTAAAGTTTGGGTGTTACGCTTTTCCAGATAGTCGATTTTAACATATTCATTACCCGTTATCGTTCTGCTGCCTATTTTTCTGATTCAAACTCAACGTTATCGTAGATATCTGCGATAGTAATTTCAAATTTGACATCGTAATTATTTTACCATTAATGTATTCATGGCGCTCTTGAGAATTAATTTCGAGTTCTAAGTATTCTTCGGGTGAAAAGTATCTTTGTTCTTGTACGACCGTCATAAAATTATAGTCCTTACGGTTACAAATTATTATTTTATATTACTCTATGTATTATGATATTACACAAACATATAAGTAAGTTTGTATTTACTAATACTCAACCCATAAAGCGACTCTAATCATCGTATTCTGTGTTGATGAACACAATTAATTGTTACATTGAATCATTCTTTCGATAGATGATAGTAGATTCAATAATATTGCATGTTGTAGTAATAACTATGAGTTAACCATTTTTTTGTAGCGAGAAAATATTGCTAAATTTTAAGTGGGTTAACCGTGACAAATAGCTTATTTATGTTAATAGGCATAAGTTAGGCTATTAAATCGAAAAGAACAGAGCGTCTCATCATTGATACCGATAAGTTAAACGCTTCATTGATGTAAGACCCTCAACTGTAATTAGGCGTGAATTTATGACATTAGTGACGCAACCTGTTGTCAAAACTTTAGGTGACTATGCTTACCAGGCGATTCAAAAGCACTTCAACAAAAATTTGAAATGGGAAAAGACATTAAAGAACGATGAACACCCAGAAGCGTTACATCAAATGCGTGTAGGAATAAGGCGCCTACGCACTATAGTCAGTCAGTTTGGATTCGTCGTTGATTTACCGTCTTTTGTTACAGAACGTAATATTGGTAAAATAGCACGGCGCCTAGGTAAAGTCCGAGATTTAGACTTACTCAAAGAATCTCTAGAAAAGAGTTTTCAGCCCCATTTACCATCTCAAGAACTTAAGCATTTAGAAAAGGCCAGAGATATAATTGACTTTCAGCGCTCGCAAGAATTCCTATTGGTACAAGAAACTCTCAAAGACGCGCGTTACAAATTCTTGAAAAGTTCGCTCTCTTATTGGTTAGAAGAACCAAAATACCAAGAATCAGCGTTACTTCCAATCAATTTAGCGCTGCCAGATTTACTATTACCAGAGGTAAGTAACTTTCTTTTACATCCCGGTTGGCAATTTGGAATGTCGCGAGTCCCTAATAATAGAGTTATGACTTCGACTACTTTATTAAGAAGTTATCTGAGAGGAATGACTAAATTACAGATTGAGCAAAGTTTAGATTCTAACTATGAAGTTCTCCACAGTTTACGCAAACAAGCTAAACGTCTGCACTCTCAAATGGAATTATTTACCGAATTTTACGGCTCAAATTACACAGAGCATCTTACCGAAGTTAAGAATGTCCAAAATATATTAGGAGAAATTCACAACAGCGATGTTTTGGAAGACTGGTTAATACATGTGTTTGGTAAAGACTTTACAGAGAATTTGCCAACTCTGACAAATTTGCTGGTCGATAAACGTCATCAATTATGGCAACAGTGGGTACTGACACAAAAACACCATACACAGTTAGACAAAAGAAATCAAATGTATTTAGCAATATTACACCAGTTGTAATAATGGGCGGGCAAGGATGCCCGCTCCACAAGAGTAATAATTAACTATTTGTTACATTTGTTGCCTACTTTCACCAACTATAATCCCCCGTCCTGTCAAAGCTACATATACCAAGTTTGGTGTACGCATATCACCCTCTATATAAGTAATTCCAGGAAACTGTAAAACATCAGGGTCACTAATACGACTCCAAGACTTGCCCATATCTTCAGATTTGTATATTGTGTCTAAGGAAGCATTACCAACACGACCAAATATGTAAATATACGGAACTTTATTAGATTTACCTTTACCGAAAGTCACAAATTCACAGGTTTTGACTGACGCCACTTTACTAAAAGACTTTCCACCATCAGTAGAATGATACAACGAATTACCATTTGCATCTTCAGGGTTACGCGCGAAACTCATCCATACATCACCCTGTTGTGTTGGGTTACTTATAATAGCAGGACGAATTAACCAACCAGGTAAATTATTTGCTTTGCTCTTACTCCAACTGGCGCCACCATCATTACTATAATAAAACCCACTAACATCATAATAATAGAACGTTTTGCCTTGAGGGTCTTTTCTATCTGCTGCCAAAATATATGAACTCAACCACGGACTAATGCTGTTCGACCAAGACTTGGGTAAAGCTTGGTAATGTAAATGGTCGTTATTCTTATCGTCAAACGGCTTAGGTGGGGGATTATAATCTAGATTACGCGCAAGGCGCCAAGTTTTACCACCATCGTTAGTATAATGCGTCCAAGTTCCCCAAGTCGGCGCCCATACCATATTTTTTGGGTTCGTTGGGGACATAGCTATTTGTCCACCTATTGCATAAACTTTCTCTTTTCCTGACTTATCACTTTTCCAAAGCTCTTCTGTAGGGATAGACTCGAATGCTCTCCAAGTTTTACCGTTATCACTAGTTACACCATGTATTCCCCAAAACCCTTGCCATTGATGAAAACCTACAAATGCTGCATGGTCAGGATTATTATACGAAAAATCCATTCCTGTGGCGCCTGCGACGTGAGGAAAAGGAACAGGATATACTTTCCAATCAGGGTTTGCCCATTTATAACTAGGATTGATAGCTATATTTTGGGGACTAATACTTTTTGTAGGTACTTCATAACGACTTACATGCCGGAACCCTATTTTATCTTGTGTCGCGCTTAATAAATCTGCACCCCCTTGTGCTTTTGGTTTGGGTGGTACTCGCACCATATTTAAGTCTAATTCTTCCAAATTATTCATCAACCATTGATAAACAGGAGTTTTTACCGTCACATCATCACTACTCGCAACTCCCCAACCGTTTGTCCACCACACTTTTTTTGCATTGCTGGGGTCAAATGTTATTGATGCGGCGCCTGTTGAGGCGTATGATTGATAGTATCCTGGTGCAGTCGGGTTAACTTTATATGAAGGATTGTTTGCATCATAGGCGCCCATATACATTGTTTGTTTATTCCAACTTTGTCCACCATTGGTAGACATATAAACAAACTTGTCGGCAATTGCCATTACTATGTTAGGTTGATTTGGATGTACGGTAATAGCTGAATATACTCTTCCTTCTCCATCAGGTGTGATAGATGTCCAATTACCGTTACTATACTTACGGATACTTCCCGATGTATTCTGACCGTTACCACCCCAAGTCCCAAACGCTACATATAATGTTCCATCACTAGCAACTACTGCACGTACCGGATTTTTGGCACCTTCATTACTAATATTTTGCCACGAATTACCACCATCAGCACTGCGCCAAACTCCACTACCATGAACACCTACATATACATTTTTGGCTTTATCGAATACAACAAATGTAAAACCAGGTATATCTTTATTATCTTTACCGTCTTTTTGATATTCTGGTAAACTACTAGCCTCTGGCAACCCTGTAACCTTCTTCCATTCTGCATTCCCGTCTTTTCTCCACAAACCATTGCGTCGTGAAGCAAAGTAAATTAATTCTGGTTTATTTGGGTCAACTGCTATTCTCTCACCTGTATCTGAACGGTAGGCATTATTTGGCCCGACGAAAACATCATGTTTTCCTAAACCTGTTGGTTGCCATGTAACACCTCTATTGTTAGATACTAATATTTCACCTGAATATTTATATTTGAGTTTATCTTTTTCTGTGAAAGTTGAATTATATCGATTTACAGCAGCATAAACACGATTTGTCAATCCATCAACAGCAATACTTTCTACTCCAATTCCACCACCAGCGAAATTAGTGTCAAACATGTCCATTAAAGGAAACCATGTTTTATTTTTACGGTCGAAGCGATAGGCGCCACCTACATCTGTACGAACGTATACATCATAAGGCGAAGTTTTACTAATTACCAGACCTGTAACATAACCCATTCCTTGAATATTAACATTGCGCCAAGTAAATAGATTATTGCTCTGTACTGAAGAAGGTTTGCGTATTGCTGGAGGCGCCTTTGCACGTACTAAAATAGGTGCTTGAGTTGTTGCATTTTGTACATTCTCTACAATAGGCGCTTGTGTACAGGCATGTAAATTTAATAGTAGCAGCACGCTTGCCGTTAGTCGTAATAAGAATGATCTTAGGCGCCGTTTCATGCACTTTCCTAATGTAAATAAATGTTAATGTATTTACGTGATTCAATACCTACAATAATAAATGTATACACCAAAAATTTATTATGACGATTTTAACTTCAATAACTACTCTGGAAAAATTTATCAAACTTCCTTATGCCAAAGAATCGACAATTTTTTAGTAAAATTGTACCATATTATTTACCAAGCATGTTAAGCGAGACGGATATTTTGCCAGTATTACCAGGTATAAATCTTGCAGTGTGTGTTGAAGATGTATTTACTTGGTTAAAATTAAAAAGGGTTTGATTATCGCTAATTAGACCAGAATTAAATAATAAAATTTCATATCTGTGGTTATTAAATAAAATGTAATTAATATAACAATTAACTATGAGAATTATCGTAGTTGAAGATGATGATTTAATTGTAGGAAGGTTGGTCAAGATTTTGAATGACCAGCATTATACTGTTGATTTTGCAACAGATGGTGAAGCTGCTTGGGAACTAATGGACTGTTTTAGCTATGATTTGATATTGCTCGATGTCATGTTACCCAAGCTTGATGGAATTAGTCTTTGTCGAAGATTACGCTCTACTGGTAATAAAACCCCAATTCTTTTATTAACTGCCCAAGACAATAGTACTACTAAAGTTATGGGTTTGGATGCAGGCGCCGATGATTATTTAGCCAAACCTTTTGATTTTCAAGAATTATTAGCTCGTATTCGTGCTTTACTGCGTCGAGGTGGTTCTACCTTACCTCCAATGCTTGTATGGCAGAACTTACAACTTGACCCCAGCACTTGCCAAGTAATGAGCGATGGTCAACTTTTACACTTAACACCCAAGGAATATAGTCTACTTGAGCTTTTTCTCCGTAATACACAGCGAGTATTTAGCTGTGGAATGTTGATTCAGCATTTATGGTCATTTGAAGAACCTCCTTCTGATGATACCGTGCGGTCACATATTAAGGGATTACGTCAAAAACTTAAAGCTGCGGGAGTCAAGAGTGATGTAATAGAGACAGTGTACGGTATTGGCTATCGTCTTAAAACCGTTGAGAAGGAAGAACTCACGAAAGTGAGAACACGGAAACACAAAGAAGTCGAAAAGGAAAAAAACTTAAAATTAGCAACTCAAACCCCTTCATATGCAGAGCAAAGTCAAATTAGCACTGGTGTCTCCCAAGTATGGGAGCAGGTAGCAGAAACTCTTAGTCAGCGTATTACTGTAATTGAAGAAGCATTGAGTACTTTATTACAGAATAAATTACTGGGTGACGAAGTGCTATCAAAAGTAAAGCAAGAAGCTCACAAACTGGTTGGTTCCCTAGGAATGTTTGGTTCCGATAAAGGTTCTTATGTCGCTAGTAAAATCGAATCTTTATTTGTAAATGGGAAAACACTGGATAGTTCACAAATAATTCACTTTTCCGAATTAGTTGGTACCTTGCGTGACTGTCTGCAAAGCATGAATGGTGAAGAAATTCCAGAAATACTTTCAAATGAAACTTTAAATAAAAGTCCTTTACTACTGATTGTCGATGAAGACACAGAATTTACAAGTAGTTTAATTACTATAGCTTCTAGCTGGGGTATCAAGGTACAAGTTACTCCCGACGTAATTACTGCTAAAAAGCTAATTGTAGATTTATGTCCTGATATTGTATTGCTTGACCTTTCTTGTGGTGATACCGCAGAAGAAGCTCTTGGGTTACTAGTGGAATTAACCAGTCGCACTCCTCCCTTATCAGTTATTGTAACTACCGCGCAAGATAGTTTGATTGACCGCGTTAAAATTGCGCGTCTCGGTGGACGTGGAGTTTTGCAAAAACCTGTGTCAGTAACTCAAGTACTAGAAGCTGTTACCCAAGTACTAAAGAATACTCCTTCACGAGAAGCAAAGGTAATGGTTGTCGATGATGACCCACAAATATTAACTGCTCTGCAAACTTTGCTTACACCTTGGGGTTTAAAAGTTTATACCCTCGATAATCCTTCTCGTTTTTGGGATGTGATAACAACTGTAAATCCCGATTTATTAATTTTAGATGTGGAAATGCCTGTAATTACTGGTATTGAATTATGCCAAGTTGTTCGCAGTGACACACGTTATAGTGCAATTCCAATTTTATTCTTAACGGCACACAATAATACTAAAACAAGGCAGGAGGTATTTGCAGCAGGCGCCGATGATTATATAATAAAGCCAATTGTGAAAGTAGAATTAGTAACACGTATTCTCAATCGTTTAGAGAGAACTCGCTTACTAAAGAGTTTAGCAGAAACGGATGTTTTAACTGGTATTGCTAATCGCCCTAAGTCTATTCAAGAATTGAATCGGTGTATAGAGTGGAGTCAAAATTATAATCAACAGTTTTGTTTTGCGATTGTAGAGGTAGATAAATTTAAGCAAATTAATCAGCAATATGGTTATGCTGTGGGAGATGCTGTTTTATCTCGCTTAGGTCGAATTTTAAGGTTAAATTTTCATTACGAGGATGTAGTTGGTCGTTGGGGCGGTACTGAATTTATTATTGGAATGTGTGGTATGACTAAAGTTGAGGGTACTAGGCGCCTGTCTGAAGTCATTAAAAATCTTGCCACATCATGTAGAGACGTGACATGTAACGTCTCCTGTAACAAACAATTTTGTGTTAATTTTAACGTTGGCATTGTCCAGTATCCTGAAGATGGCGCCGATATAGATACTTTATACCGAGTCGCTAATGAAGCTCTCGAACAGTCGAAAGCAGTAGCACAAAATCGATTGTTAAATAATTAGAAACCCGGTTTCTTCAGAAACCGGGTTTCTTGGACTTGTGAAGGAGGTAATATGTCAGAATTTTTACATAACTTTTTTACAACAGGTTACTTTATTCCCCACGGACATTGTTATTTATGGAAACCTGGATTGGTATCACTGCATGTCATTTCTGATGCACTGATTGGTTTAGCATATTATTCCATACCTATAACCTTATTTTATTTTGTTAAAAAGCGTGACGATTTACCTTTTAACTGGGTTTTTCTACTATTCGCAGCTTTTATCGTTGCTTGTGGAACTACCCATTTCATCGAAATTTGGACGCTTTGGCATCCAATTTACTGGTTATCAGGGACAATCAAAGCAATTACAGCGTTGATTTCAGCGTATACAGCAATAATTATGGTATGTTTAATACCTCAAGCGTTAGTGTTGCCGAGTCCTGCACAATTAAAAGCAGCAAATCAAGAGTTGCAACAGCAAATTATTGAGCGTCAAAAAGTAGAAGAAGCTTTACGTCGAACGCACGACGAATTAGAAATTCGAGTTAGAGAACGAACCTCAGATTTAGCGACGGCAAATCAAGCATTGCAAGCACAAATTGACGAACGTCAACGAGCAGAGTTAGCACTACAAGAAATTACAACACTACAAAAGGCAATATTAGATAGCGCAAACTACACAATTATTTCCACAACTGTAGACGGTACGATTCGGACTTTTAATGCTGCTGCAGAAAAATGCTTGGGATATACTGCTGCTGAGGTAATTGGCAAAACTACTCCTGCAATTATTCACAACTCTTCAGAAATTTTACAGCGCTCCCAAGAATTATCACAGGAATTATCTACTACAATTGAACCAGGTTTTGAGGTTTTTGTTGCTAAGGCACGTCGTGGCTATGTAGACGAGCGTGAATGGTCTTACATTCGTAAAGACGGTTCTCATTTTCCTGTGTTGTTGTCAGTAACTGCTTTACGTGATAGTGAAAATAATATTACAGGCTTTCTTGGTATTGGTAGTGATATCAGCGCGCGTAAACATGCAGAATCAGCGCTTTTAGAAAATGAGCAACTGTTACGCACTGTGTTAAAAATATTACCTGTGGGTGTTTGGATTGTTGATAAAACTGGGCAAATCTTGCAAGTAAACCCCGCAGGAGAGCAAATATGGGCAGGCGCCAGGTATGTTGGTATAGAGCAGTATTGTGAGTATAAAAGTTGGTGGGAATCAACAGGTAAACGGATAGAACTAGAAGAATGGGCACTTTACAGAGCAGTTATATATGGAGAAACTTCAATTGATGAAGTAATTAAAATTCAATGTTTCGATGGCAATTATAAAACCGTACTTAATTCAGCTTTGCCAATTTTGGATGCTGAAAATAACATACATGGCGCCATTGCCGTTAATCAAGATATCACTAATATTAAACAGACAGAAGAGGAATTACGGCGCCAAAATTTGCGGTCGCGACTATTTGCAGAAGTAACGCTTAAAATTCGCACTTCTTTACAAATTGAAGAAATTCTTCAAACTACCGTTACTGAGGTGCAAAGAATTCTTCAAGCAGACCGGGTATTAATTTTTAAATTAAATCTAGATGGTTCAGGGAGAGTTGTTCAAGAGTCGGTAGTTTCAGGTTGGCCAGTCACCCTTGGTCAGGATATTTTTGACCCTTGCTTTGAACGGGTATATCTAGAGAAATATCGCCAAGGAGAAATTACCGCCGTCACCGATGTTGATAATGGTAGTATTTTACCTTGTTACGTCGAATTTCTCAAGCAATTTAGTGTTAAAGCAAACTTAGTAGTACCCATTTTTGTTAGGGAAAACCTTTGGGGCTTATTAATTGCTCACCAATGCTCGGCGCCGCGTTATTGGGCTGAGTTTGAGCTAACATTATTAAAGCATTTAGCAGACCAAATAGGCATTGCTTTGTCTCAAGCTCAACTATTAGAACAAGAAATTGTACAGCGTCAAGAATTAATTCGTTCTCAAGAAGAACTACGCACGATGAGTGCTGCTCTCGAAAGTGCAGTAGAAGGTATTTCTCAGTTAGATACTTCTGCTCGATATATAAAAGTTAATCCAGCCTATGCCAGTATGCTTGGTTATCAACCAGAAGAATTAATAGGTATGGAATGGCAGCGAACCATCCATCCTGATGACCGAGAAAGAATCATTGCTGCTTACCAGTATATGTTAACTAACGGGAAAGTCGAAATTGAGGTCAAGGGTGTGCGGAAAGATAACTCGGTTTTTGACAAGCAGGTAATGATGCTCACAGCTTACAACCCGCAACAGGAATTTATTGGGCACTACTGTTTTATGAAGGATATTAGCGACCGTCGAGAAGTTGAACGTCTCAAAGATGAATTTGTCTCGGTCGTTAGTCACGAGTTACGAACCCCATTAACTTCAATATCAGGCGCCTTGGATTTGTTAGCAAGTGGTATTTTACAAACTCAACCCGAAGAGCAAAAGCGGATGTTAAATATTGCCGCGAATAATACAGATAGACTAGTACGTTTAATCAACGATATCCTTGATATTGAGCGCATAGAGTCTGGTAAAATTCAAATGACCAAACAAATTTGTAATACTGCCGACTTAATGACGCAATCAGCAGAAGTTGTAGAAGAAATGGCTCTTCAAGAGTCGGTGGTGTTATCTGTTTCTCCCCTCAAAGCGAATATTTGGGCAGATAGTGACCGTATTATTCAAGTTTTTACAAATTTACTTAGCAACGCTATTAAATTTTCTCCCAAAGGCGCCACAGTTTATTTAAATGCAGAAATTAAAGATTCGCAACTAAATACTTTATCTCCCCACATTCTTTTCAAAGTGCAAGACCAAGGAAGAGGTATACCTGCTGATAAACTCGAATCGATATTTGAACGCTTTCAGCAAGTCGATGCTTCTGACTCACGTCAAAAAGGAGGAACAGGATTAGGTTTAGCTATTTGTCGTAGTATTTTACAACATCACGGTGGGCAAATTTGGGCAACTAGTACATTAGGTGTTGGTAGTACTTTCTTTTTTACCCTACCACTGCTGCCAGAAGCTCATTGTGATGTAAATATAGAAGAAGAAGGCGCCCCATTAATATTACAGTGTGACGATGACAGCGACATTCGGGCAGTCGTTCAAACCATGCTACAACGACAAGGCTATCGCGTGTTATCAGCTGCATCAGGATTAGAAGCTGTAGAAATGGCAATTCAACAACATCCTGCCGTAATACTTCTTAACTTAATGATGCCCGGTATGGATGGATGGGAAACTTTAGCACTACTCAAACAGCGGACAGATACGCAAAATATCCCAATTATAATTCTTAGTGGTTTACTTCCTAACCAAAGTTTACCCCCTGGCATCAGCGATTGGATTGTAAAGCCACCGAATTTTAGATTATTGTGCCAAGCATTAGAAAAAGCGCTAGCTAAAAATAATCAAAGTATCAAAGTTTTGATTATAGAAGACGACCAAGATTTAGCACAGGTGCTAATTGCCATGTTCAACCGTCACGGAATTGAAACTTATCATGCACCTACAGGAAGAGAAGCACTTCAAGTCAGTCAGCACATAATTCCTGATTTACTAGTGCTTGACCTAGGATTACCAGAATACGATGGTTTTGCTGTAGTCGATTGGTTACGACAGCATAATAGTTTATGCCGTGTGCCTTTAGTTGTGTATACAGCCCAAGACTTAAACGAAAGCGAGCGGCAACGATTAAAATTAGGACAAACTATATACCTTACCAAAGGACGCATTTCTCCACAAGAATTTGAGCAGCGAGTAATTATTTTGCTCAACCGTATGATTCGAGGTAATGAAGAGAATTAGGAGTTAGGAGTTAGGAGTTAGAAGAAATGAAACGTATTTTAATTATTGATGACGAGTTTGATATTCGAGCAGTTGCTGAACTTGCTCTCAAAGCAGTAGGTGGTTGGCAAGTTTCGACAGCTGCTTCTGGAAGTGAAGGTTTAGAAAAGGCTAGTGCAGAACAACCCGATGTTATTTTACTAGATGTTATGATGCCTGATATGGATGGCATTGCTACCTTTAATGCATTGCAAGCGAATCCTGCAACTCAGTCTATACCAGTAATTTTATTAACAGCTAAGGTACAGGCCGCAGACCAACGACGATTTGCTGAACTTGGAGTACGAGCAGTTATCACCAAACCCTTCAAGGCTATGAAGCTGCCTAACCAGATTTCATCTGTCCTAGGATAGATGAAATGTTAAGTTATGTAAATTTATTTGTATCTCCACAACTTCTGCATATTTGAGCTATAACGTCATAAGCAAGTAAGAGTTAGCTAGGCGCCAGTATTGATGTAGATAAATATACAAAATAAATTTAGGTAGTGAAATTATGTATACGACAAATGATTCAGAGTTATTTAATTTCAGTCTTACAAAAACGATTAATGCCTTAAAAACGCAAAACAAAACGCGGGTTGAAAGTTGTGAAAAGGCATTTATAGCACTATTGGGAAGTAATTATACAGTAAATGTTTTTACAGCCGCAATACTTGAATTATCTGAAATTGATATACCGACTTTTCATTGGACTATAGAAAATTTTTCACACTTAAAAGCTTGTGATTATTTACTAGAAGCAGTGACTGGGTTAACAATTCAAAAATTATTAAAAGCAGGATTTATTCCCGGTAAAGATTTTAGTGCATCTCAAGGACAACTATTAGTAAGTGAAGACGTAAAAAACGTATTGATGGACAGCAAATCCAATACAGAACGTCTTCTAATTGAAAAATTATTGCTCCCAGCTTGAAAAAGCAACAAATCACCTATTCTAAACACCCTACCTATTACCCAAATGAATCTTCTCGCAAATCCAATCCTACAGATAATTCTACTACCAATTCGTCAATGGCTGGAATCAATCAAAGTCAACAACTACAAAAAAGCACATACACTCTGCCAACTTATACCTGCCAGTTGTCCGTTTGAACGAAATATTACACTTTTCAAACGTACTATTCTTCATATCCCCCCTCTTTGTAAACTAAATCCTTTCTACGAACAATTAGTTGAACTTCGCTTTAAAGCCTTAACTTATCTCGCAGAGTCTGGTGAGGATGTAACGATTTATTGCTAAGTTTCTTAAATATTTATTTTTTCCTACCGGATTAATATTCCGGTATGGATTATTGTTTTACAATTTAAAAAACGCCAAAAACAAATTATTTAGTAGTATATATGAACTTTACTAATAATAATCATATCATAAAAATGAATCAAGAACAATCGCTAAGGTCAGAAATGCCTTATGAATTACAAAATATTATTTTTCCTAGTACGCACGAAGAAACTGTTGCTACACCCGAAGACAAAAGCGATATCAGCATCTTCAATAATATAAATCGTGGTCGTGTTGCGATTTTTCTCGATGGTTCAAACCTCTTTTATGCAGCATTACAACTTGGTATTGAAGTCGATTACACTAAACTACTTTCTCTATTAATTGAAAAATCACAGTTATTACGTGCATTCTTTTATACAGGAGTAGACCGTACCAATGAAAAGCAACAGGGTTTTTTATTGTGGATGCGTCGAAATGGCTACCGTGTAATTACCAAAGATTTAATCCAACTTGCAGATGGCTCTAAAAAAGCTAACCTAGATGTAGAAATTGCAGTTGACATGATAACTTTAGCTGGACACTACGATACAGCTGTTTTAGTTAGTGGTGACGGAGACCTAGCTTATGCAGCAAATGCCATCAGTTTTCAAGGTGTCCGAGTCGAGGTTGTAAGTTTACGTTCCATGACTAGCGATAGCTTAATTAACGTTGCCGACCGCTACATAGACCTTGACTCTATCAAGCACCATATCCAAAAAGCGCCTTTCACCTCACCCTAATTAACTTTTATCCTGCACTCTGCTGCGTCACTTGGCGCCTACTCCTAAGCCCATTTGACAACTGTATGTTTACTCGCTACAATAAACTCATAATCATTACGAGTTCGCTTAATTCTTAATTAAGCGATATTAAGTAAGGACTGAAGTTTTTAAAAATGTTTAGTGAGTGACGGTAGATTATGGTGAAGATAGTAGGCATTGCAGGCAGCCTTAGAAAAGACTCTTACTCGCAGCTAGCTTTAGAAGTAGCTGTACAGAGACTCCAAGCGCTCGGCGCCGAGGTAGAAATATTAGACTTAAGACAGATGCAGTTGCCATTTTGTAATGGTGGAGACGATTATTCAGAATATCCTGATGTTGAGAAATTACAAAATGCCGTCAAAAATGCTGATGGGCTGGTTTTAGCGACACCAGAATATCACGGTAGCGTTAGCGGAGTCTTAAAAAATGCACTTGATTTAATGAGCTTTGACCAGTTGTCTGGTAAAGTAACAGGATTAATTAGCGTTTTAGGTGGACAGCCCAACAGTAACGCACTTAACGACTTGCGGGTAATTATGCGTTGGGTACACGCATGGGTCATACCAGAGCAAATAGGTATTGGGCAAGTTTGGAAAGCTTTTAGCCCAGAAGGTAAACTTGTAGACGAAAAACTTTCTCAAAGATTTGACCAATTTGCTCAAAGTTTAGTTGACAACACTCGTAAACTACGAGGAGTAAATTAGCCAGTTAAATAGCAGGAGTGCGATTTTTAACTAAATGCCAGCTAAAAATCGCATTTGTATAAATGGTGCGTCTTACCCATAGCTTAATAAAACATTCTGCGTTTAGTACAAAACACCTATCCAAGAGCTACTAAAAATATTTGATTTTTCCGTAACAATCAAAACCTTTGGTGTATTGATAACAAGTTGTTTTAATAAAGCGCGGCAAAACTAATTTATAAATGGCGCCGTTTTCAAAGCTAGTTTAAGATTTCCACATTATTGTACTTCAATAGGGGATGTGTACTGCACATCTTCTTTTTTATTGAAAAATAAAATTAAAAACTTAGTTAGATTTTAGTGATAGTAAGACCTGTTTTTACTACTTTTTATTCCAGAAAACCGAATAAAACATAAGATAGTGGATTTGGTGCCACTCAGGAGTCCGCATGTATCAATGCTGGAAATAGCAAAAATAATACAATCGAACTAATAAATTAACTGGGTAAGAGGTAGATAAAATATAGATGCTAAATTTGTCTAATTGACAGCAGTTAATTCTGTCAAAACCAAATTTTTGAATAAAGGTGTACTTAAGTAACGTTCACCATAGCTAGGCTGTACCATCACAATTAAACGCCCTGTATTTTCTTTACGCTTGCCTACATTAATTGCAGCGTATAAAGCAGCCCCAGTTGATATGCCAGAAAGAATTCCTTCTTCAGATGCTAATCGTCGTGCATAATTAATTGCATCCTCGTCATGAACTCGAACTATTTCATCGATTAATTCTAATCGCAAAACCGGAGGTATAAATCCGGCGCCTATTCCTTGTATTTTATGAACTCCTGGTCTTCCTCCTGTAATTACCGAACTGTTGCTAGGTTCAACAGCTATTGCTTTAAATTCTGGTTTTAACTGCTTAATAGCTTCAGCAACACCAGTAATTGTTCCACCCGTCCCAACCCCAGCAATTAAAATATCCACTTGACCATCGGTATCTTCCCAAATTTCTTTTGCTGTTGTTTCTTTATGAATTTGAGGGTTTGCTGGGTTACTAAACTGCTGTAACATATATGCATTTGGAGTACTTGCAACTATTTGCTCCGCACGAGTAATTGACCCTTGCATACCCTTTATTCCAGGTGTCAACTCGACTTCGGCGCCATAACCTTTAAGTATTAATTGCCGCTCAATACTCATAGTATCTGGCATTGTCAATATTAAACGATAACCCCTAGCTGCTGCGACCATTGCTAAAGCTATACCTGTATTTCCCGAAGTTGGTTCCACTAAGATAGTTTTACCGGGTTGAATTAATCCAGCTTCTTCAGCAGCAGCTACCATTTTAGTACTAATTCTGTCCTTTACCGATGCTGAAGGATTCATTCCTTCGAGCTTTACCAAAATTTTAGCCAAACATCCTTCTGATTGAGGAATACGGTTAAGTTGGACTATTGGAGTCCTACCAATGGTTTCTGTGATGTCGCGAGCAATTCGCATAGGGTTTTACTTCACTTTTTGGTACGAGCAGTACCTTACTATATTACTTTACCTTTATCGATAATGAGTAGTTTAAATTAATTTTAAAGAAAACATATACTTATGATTATATTTATTTTTATCTATAAAAACAAAATTCTATTCAACGCTAAATAAACAGGCGCCTACAAAGTAGAAGTGATAAAATTTAAATCTTACTAGAAAAGCAAAACATTATCTCAATAAAAATATGTAGTAAATAAATACTACTTGACAAGCTACCAAAACATCAGGTTCATGTAACCCCTCAAAACAAGCTTTGCAATCAAGAATCGCATCATCTGCTTCTATAATACTGTAAATCAATCCATATACCGTATTATATTATTAAAATTAGATTATGACACATACTGCTATTAAAAATAAGTGGTTGTCAAAAAAACACCTAAAAGTTTATCGATTAATAGTATATTTGCTTAATTATATCATCTAATGCTTATATATCAAGCTTTTCTATAATTTGGAAAAAGGCTAGTTTTAGAATCTATCTATTAAAGGTAACAATAAACACTATTTATGTACTAGTATATAGATTAATTTTTGGTTAAATTATTTTTAATCTAACCTTAACTATACACTAGAAACCTGGTTTCTGTGGTTTCTTTTGTCGAGAATTTAAATTGCAGCATTACATACTTTCGTATGTTAAAAACTGGTATCTAATTTAACTAAGTTTTTCTAAAATTAGTTGTAAAATACTGTAGTTGTATCGATTTAACGTATTTTGATACTTGATTGCTGAACTCCCAATGATATTTTTTGTTGGGGGAAATTACATAGATAATATTAGTTAGTTGTCATAGTAATGTCTAATCATAAATCGCTAGTTATTGCAGTTATTGGTGGTGGTTTCAGTGGGGTGATGGTAGCAGTACACTTACTGTTAAATGCTACTCGTCCACTTGTAATTAAATTAATAGATAGTCAAGAAGTGATAGGACAAGGAGTGGCATATGGAACCGATAAAAAATGCCATTTGTTGAATGTTCCTGCTAGTAACATGAGCGCTTTTGCCGACAACTCTGAGCATTTTTTACACTGGTTACACAATCAAGGATTTTCTGAGATTGATGCTACGACTTTTGTACCTCGTCAAATATATGGCCAGTATATCCAAGCAGTTTTAAATGAAGCGCTCTTGAATGCTCCTGCTTGGGTAAAGTTAGAACGTTATCGAACTGAAGCAATTTCTCTGAATGTAGGAAATAATGTAAATATTAGTACTAAAAGTGGCGAGATTATTGAGTGTGACCGCGCGGTTTTAGCGTTAGGTAATTTTAAAAGTGGAAATCCACCTGTAAATGACTCCACTTTTTATGAGAGCAAGCGTTACGTTCAATGGGTATGGTCTAAAAATTGGTTAGAAAAATTACCTGTTGATGAGTCAGTACTGTTGATTGGTTCTGGTTTAACGGGTTTAGATGTAGTTTTGTCACTGCATCAACAAGGACACAAAGGCAAAATTCATATTGTTTCCCGTCGAGGTTTACAACCTCAAGTTCATAAAGCTACATCTCCTTACCATTCTTTTTTGAAAGCAGAATCTCCGCAAACCATCCGTGCTTTAGTTCGTGATGTGCGTACTGAAGTTAAATTAGCTGCTTCACGTTCGATTGACTGGCGCCCGGTCATTGATGCTCTTCGCTTAGAAACTCAAGCACTCTGGCAAAATCTATCCCTAAAGGAAAAGCGGCGTTTTTTAAGACACGTGAGAATTTATTGGGATGTTCACCGTCACCGAGTGGCGCCAACTGTAGCACAAGTTTTGACTGAACTGACTCAAAATCGGCAGATTATTTCTTATGCTGCAAGAATTCAGGCTTATCAAGAAGATGCTGATGGTGTAAATGTTGTGATTCGTAAGCGAGGTAGTGGCGAAGAAACTTTACGAGTCGGACTTGTAGTTAACTGTACAGGCCCACAATCTAACTATCGTCGAATAGAACATCCTTTGGTTCAGCAACTACTCGAGTCGGGATTAATTCGTCCACATGAGGTGAATTTAGGCTTGGATGTTGCTGCAAATGGCGCCGTTATAGATGCAGCAGGAAATATATCAGAGCAACTGTGTACTCTTGGCCCACCTGAGATTGGTCAAAAATGGGAAACGATAGCAGTACCCGAACTGAGAAAACAAGCACAAGAGCTTGCAGAAGAATTATTAAAATAACAATAGGAGACAGTAAGATGTTATTTCGTCAGCTTTTTGATAAAGAAACAAGCACATATACTTATTTAATCGCTGATGAAGTAACAAAAAGTGCTGTGCTAGTTGACCCGGTTTTAGAACAAGTTGAACGCGACTTACAAGTATTGCAAGAATTAGGGTTGACACTTCGCTATAGTCTCGAAACACATATCCATGCAGACCATATTACTGGCGCCAATAAATTACAAGAAGCAACAGGATGCTTAAAAATTTTGCCAGAACATGCGAATTATAACTGTGCTGACCGTAAAATTACAGACGGGGAAATATTACAATTGGGTGGTGTAGAAATAAAAGCTATAGCAACCCCAGGACACACAGATAGTCATGTAGCTTATTTAATAAATAAAGTTTCAGTGTTAACAGGAGACGCTTTATTAATTCGCGGTTGTGGCAGAACTGACTTTCAAAGTGGAGATGCTGGTACTTTGTATGACTCTGTTACCCAAAGGTTATTCACTTTAAATGATAATACTTTAGTTTACCCTGGACATGATTACAAAGGGTTTACTGTATCTACTATTGGTGAAGAAAAATTATTTAACGCGCGGTTCAAGGGACATAACCGTAATAGTTTTATTGAATTGATGAATAATTTAAATTTGCCTTATCCTCAAAAAATGACGGTCGCAGTACCAGCAAATGAAGCTTGTGGTCATATTTCGTAGGGTGGCTTAAGCCACCCTACAAACCCACTATATAAATTACTTTAATTTAAAGCCAAGAAAATTTAAAGCTTCACGTAACTTATCGCGTCCTGACAAAGATTGTGGAGTTGCAATTCGCTTGACTGAATGTTCTGACCAATCACCAGGAACATTCATTTGTTGCTGCGTATAAAAATCTTTCATTACTTGATTGTAACGCGCGATTGCTTCGTCTTGTTCTGCTAGTTTATATGTTTCACGGTGCAAAATCGCTGATTGTGGTAATCTGGGTTTGACCGCTGTTGCAATATCTGATTCCGGATATCCTACGCATAAGCCGAATACGGCAAACACAGATGGAGGTAATTGTAATGCATCGGCGACTTCAAGAGGTTTGTTACGCATGGCACCGATATAAACAGTACCCAAACCTAATGACTCAGCAGCTATTACGGCATTTTGTGCTGCCAAAGCTGCATCAATCGTTGCCATTGTAAACATTTCCAAATAATCTAAACCGCCGTAAGATATACCGCGACTTTCGGCGATGTGAGCAAGACGTGCTAAATCAGCTAGCCATACTAAGAATAGTGGACATTGGCGAATGTGTACTTGATTTCCTGCCAGAGTAGCTAGTTCTTCTTTACGCTCTTGATTTTCTACCGCTACCACGCTCCACGTTTGAAGATTTGAGGAAGTTGCGGCAGATTGGGCGGACGCAACAAGTAATTCTAATGTTCTAGATGGTAAGGGCTTCGTTTGATACGTGCGTACTGAGCGATGAGATAATAAAGTATCTAGTGTATTGTTCCACTCAACATCTACATTGAATGGAATTTCTCCATAACGCGCGTGTATTAATTCAGCAGGATAAGACATAAGACTAAACTTACTTGTATGATTTACCAATTTATAATAAACTGAAAATTATCTTAACTACGGTTATTCTAGCGATTTACTGTAGTATAATGTTAATAAAGTTTTTTGTGAGTACATCGACTCAACCAGGAGGCATAAAAATATGGCTAATATAAAAATCTATAGTGCAGTAGTTTGTCCTTATGCTCATCGCTCACGTTTGGTATTGTTAGAGAAGGGCGTGGAATTTGATTTAATCGAGATTGACTTGCAGAACAAGCCACCGGGATTTACTGATATTTCTCCTTACGGAAAAGTGCCTGCGATTACACATGATGGTAATCGTGTTTGGGAATCTGCAATTATAAATGAATATTTAGATGAAGTATTTCCTAACCCGCCATTATTACCAAGTAATCCGATTGATAAAGCGTTAGCAAGAATTTGGATTGATTTTGCTAATACTAGATTAGTTCCAGCTTTTTCGGATGTTTTGCGTTCCCCAGACCCTCAAAAACAATCAGAAGCTACAGACTCATTATATAAGCACTTGGAATTTATTGAGAATGAGGCTTTAGGAAAATCAGGTGATGGTGCTTATTGGTTTGGTGAGAATATCAGTCTAGTTGACCTAAGTTTTTATCCTTGGTTTGAGAGATTACCTGCACTTGAGCATCATCGCGGTTTTTCTTTACCATCAAAACTAACTCGTCTTCACAGATGGAAAGATACGGTAAGTCAACGGGAGTCTGTAAAGAAAATCGCAAATCCCAAAGAGTTTTACATTGAACGATACGGGCGATTTGCAACTGCTGCTCCTATTTCGGTCAATTAATACCAAACGCTAATTCTATCCTTCTGTAGGATAATTACAATATATTTATCGAGTTACTGTATTATTATGTCAAACACAAAAAAAGTTAGCGATAATTTGAGTGTAGCTGGGCAAGTGACAAAAGAAGAGTTACAACAGTTAGCGTCCGAAGGATTTAAATCGGTTCTGAATTTGCGCGATAGTAATGAAGAGGGCTTTTTTAGTGACGAACAGCAGCAAGCGGAAAAATTAGGATTAGAATATGCGAATGTCCCACTGCAACCAAAACAAGCTGACGAAGAATTGACGAAACAAGCAATTGAGCAAGTCGAGAATTTACCTAAACCTATTTTAATTCATTGTGGAGGAGGCGCCAGGGCTGGTGGAATCGCTTTGATTGCTGCTGCAATTGAAGAAGGGTTGAGTTATGAGGAAATAACGCAAAAAGCTAAGGAGGTTGGTATCAGTTTAGACCAGCCACATTTAAAGCAATTCTTGCTCGATAAGCAGAATGAAAAACAAAATTCGTAATTGTCACGGTGAACCCCCAATTGTCATGCTGAACGCAGTGAAGCATCTCTTAAATCTCAAAATATTTAAGATTCTTCGCTACGCTCAGAATGACAGTTTATTACCTTAATTATATTACTTAAATTACATGGAAAAATCCTTGCCAAATCGTTTAGGCGAACTTGCTGGACTCTTTTTAAAACTGGGTATCATCGGTTTTGGTGGACCAGTTGCTCATATTGCAATGATTGAAGATGAAGTTGTCAAACGGCGCCGATGGTTAACGCGGGAGCATTTTCTAGATTTGTTAGGTGCTACAAATTTGATACCTGGACCTAATTCTACAGAAATGGCGATTCATGTAGGATATGTTTATGCGGGATGGTTAGGGCTTGTTGTATCGGGTGTAAGTTTTATTTTACCTGCAGTATTAATTACAGGTGTATTAGCTTGGCTTTATGTTAACTATGGTAGTTTACCACAAGTGGCGCCTCTGCTTTATGGTATTAAACCAGCAGTTTTTGCAGTTGTTGTTAATGCACTTTGGGGTTTAGCCAAAAAAGCAGTAAAAACTCGCAAGCTTCTAGTAATTGCGTTTGCTGTTGTTGTACTAATATTGCTATTAAAGCTGAATGAAGTTATTGCCCTGTTAATTGGGGGAATTGTGGGTATGATTTGGTTGCGTACTGGTAAGGGTGGTGATGCACCTGGAGAAAAAGCCAATTTACTGATTTCTGCTTTAAGTACAGGTGCAGCTTTTAAAAGTACTGCGGTAATGGCAGCTACAGCGTATACTCCTGCAAATTTTTCGTTGTGGCAATTAGGTTTGTTTTTTCTCAAAGTTGGTAGCGTTTTATTTGGTGGTGGATTTGTATTAATTGCGTTTTTGCAAGGTGAGTTAGTTCAGGAGTATGGTTGGTTAACGCAACAGCAGTTACTCGATGCAATAGCAATTGGTCAATTTACTCCAGGCCCTATACTTTCTACTGCTACCTTTATTGGATATATTATCGCAGGAATTCCAGGCGCCGTTGTTTCGACTTTGGGAATTTTTATTCCGTCTTTCTTATTTACTGCACTTCTAAACCCTTTAGTTCCTTTATTACGTTCGTCTAAGTGGACGAGTGCATTTCTTGATGCTGTAAATGTTGGTGCTGTAGCGCTAATGTTTGTTGTCACACTCCAGTTAGGAATAGCAACTTTCAAATTATCCCAAGCTCCGTTTATAGATTTTTTAGCTGTTGCAATTGCGATTGGTTCTACTGTATTAGCAATTCGCTATAAAATTAATGCTGCTTGGTTGGTTTTGGGGGGTGCTTTAATTGGATGGGGTGCTAAAATTTTAATTTGATACGAATAATCAAATCTATGATTAATCGGAAGTGGCGCCAACTGTTTTTAGGCATAATTGTAAGCGTGATGATAATTGCCTGTAGTATTAATTATAATACGAAAGGCATTTCCAATTTCAAGGTTGCTACAGACCCAACTTTTCTTCCTTTTAGCTATCAAACTGCTAATGGGAAATTGGAAGGTTTTGATATTGATATAATTAATGCAGTTTCTCAAGCTGCTGGATTGACGCTTGAGTTGGAAAGCATAACTTTTGATGGTATGATTGCTGCATTGGTTGTAAACAGAGTAGATGCTGCAATTAACGGTATTACAATTACTCGTGAAAGACTTCAAACAATTTCTTTTTCACGACCTTATATGAAAGCTGGATTAGCTATTGCAGTTCGAGAAGATAACCAAGATATTAAAGATTTTAACAACCTTGCAGGTAAAATAATTGGTGTGCAAATAGGTACTACAGGAGCTAATTATGCAAAAACGATACCTAATGTCGAAATTCGGAATTATAATACAGGTTACGAATTTTTTCAAGATTTAATTAATGGTAATGTTGATGCTGTAATTTGTGATGGCTTCGCAACTTTATATGCTATAAAAACAGGTAATCTTAGTCGCGTTAAAGTTGTTGGTGAATTGCTAACTCAAGAATACTATGGTATTGCAGTGCCGAAAAATTCTTCACATCTAGATTCAATCAATAAAGCCATAGCTACCATAATAGAAAACGGCGCATACAAACAAATTTACCAGAAATGGTTCAACACTGAACCTCCAAAATTACCTGACTCAGTACCTTCGTTATCATAATTAGGATAGATATTTGATGAGCAAAATACGCGCTGTAGTTGTTGACCCAAATGTAACAGGACGTTTAGTATTACGCGAAGTTGAGGCGCCAATACCTGAAAAGAATGAAGTGTTGGTAAGAGTGGCAGCAATTTCATTGAATCGGGGTGAAGTCAGACGCGCAAGTACTGCGGATGCTGGTTGGCGCCCTGGTTGGGATTTTGCGGGCACTATTGAACGGAGTGCTGCGGATGGTTCGAGTCCAGAGGAAGGTTATTGCGTTGTTGGTTTATTACGTTCTGGTGCCTGGTCAGAGTTAGTATCTGTACCTAGTAACTCGATTGCGGTATTACCAACTGATGTGTCTTTTGCACAAGCTGCTACTTTACCCGTAGCTGGTTTAACTGCATATCATGCTTTACTCAAAGGTGGTTCTATTTTAGGGCGCCAAGTTTTAATAACAGGTGCATCAGGGGGTGTCGGTAATTTTGCAATTCAACTAGCAAAACTTAGCGGAGCTAATGTAACAGCACATATTCGCCGTGCTGAACATGAATCTTTAGTTAAAGAAGCGGGAGCAGATTTTGTAATAATTAGTGAAGACTTGGCGCCTGCGATTGAATACTCTCCATATCATTTAATTCTAGAGTCTGTTGGTGGAAATACTTTAGGAACTGCTCTTAATTTAATTGCTCCCGACGGTGTGATAATAACCTTTGGAACTTCATCTGGTTCTGAGGTGACATTCAACGCTTCCCGATTTTATGCTACAGCAGGCGCCACTTTATACGGTTTTATCTTGTTTCATGAACTACAACGAGAACCAGCGTGACTAAGGACTTAGAAGACTTTTGAAGTTAGTAGACACAAAGCAGTTAAAACCTTACATAGATGTAGAAGCTTCTTGGAACCAAGTAGCAGATATTGCACAACAATTACTCGATAGACGCTACCCAGGTAAAGCTGTACTCAATTTAGATAACTAAACAATCCAAAATATATGAGTTTGAATTTACAACTAGAAGGCAAAACCGCAATTGTTACAGGTGGTAGTGCAGGAATTGGATTAGCAACTGCCAAAGCTTTATATAGTGAAGGTGTAAATGTTGCAATTGCTGCTCGCAACCAAGAAAGATTGGAAACAGCAGTAAATGCAATTTTATCTTTACCTGACTCTGGCGCCAAAGTTATTCCAATTAGTGCGGATATCAGTCAAGCAGCAGACGTTGCCAAAGTAGTTTCAACGGTGATTGAACAATTTGGTCGCATTGATATTTTGATTAATAATGCGGGTTCTGCGCGCGCTGGGTCTTTACTTGAATTAGATGATGAGGCATTTTTAGACGCTTGGAATCTAAAACTATTAGGTTACATTCGTTTAGTCAAAGCAGTTTCACCTCATTTCAAAAGTCAGCGTGATGGACGAATTGTAAATATAATTGGAGGTGCAGGTCGAACACCTCGTCCCAATTTTTTACCAGGTGGAACAACTAACGCAGCTTTACTCAACTTCACGCGCGGAATTTCTAAAGAATTAGCTCAGGACAATATCAGAATCAACGCTATTTCACCAGGTTTGACTGCAACTGAGCGCGCGGAGACACTCTTTGCCCAAAATGCTCAAAGTTCGGGCATTAGTGTAGATGAAGTCAAAGCACAATCCTTAAAAGCAATTCCTCTAGGAAAAATTGTTCAACCAGAAGAAATAGCCTCACTAGCATTGTTCCTTGTTTCTGACCTCGCTTCTTCAATTACTGGCGCCGAAATTCTTGTTGACGGTGGACAAACACCTGGCATTTAGTTTAAAACCCTGTAGAGACTAAACATGTTTAGTCTCTACATGTATTTCATGAACATGCAATCTGCTGTATCTTGTGGAACGGGCATCCTTGCCCGTATCACAAGATTTTCTATTGTAAATGTGAATACATATTAATAATAGTATTTCAGTCTTCAAACTAAATTAACTCTGTATTTGACCAATATTAAGTTCTTTTTTAGCCTGTTTCAACTGTTCCCAAAGTGTTTCAACTTGCTCATAAGCTTCCTCTGGTGCTATTTTTCCACTAGTTTGCAAACTAGAAATATAGCCAACTCTTTGAGAAAATTCTTGTAAATTCGCATTAAATAGCAAATACTCTGGGGTGAAGTGACCTCGGTAAGGATATCTTGGATAAAGGAAGTTAGACAGACTAATAGGAGGTTGAGAATTTTCGTTCATGGCTGTTTAATCCTATAAGCTTAATTTAAATAATTACGTTCAGATTAATTTAGGGAACCACAAATTTACGAGAAGTAGCAAGTTAGTTAAATACACATACATAACATATTTGTATATACTGCTACATTTAATTTACTGTATATCAGTCGGAGTACTGTATTATTTAGTTAAGATTTGATTATTACACATTAACCTCTGAAGAGCAAGTGTTTTAATAAAAACTACTAAATTTTATCGGATTATAGTATACTTGCTAATTATCGGAAGATACCTGTATATAGCCTAAGTAATGTCACAAAAAAAATGTATCAAAAACATCAACAATGTTATTAATATTCTGTAAATTATTGAGATTTTTGCTCTTTTAGCCAGTATTTATCTTAATTATAAATTAAAGATAGGTTAATTTCAGGTAAAACTACGAAAGATTAATCAAGATTTTATGTTTGATTATTAGCCGTGATATTAGGTAAAAACACCACGCGCGTTAAGGCTAGCTCTATTCTTTACAAAGGGGAATCAAGGTAATGAGTACTATGTTTGTAAATTCTGATGATTGGCTGCATATAGGAATACGGCTAGTTATGGCGCTTTTTGTTGGTTGCATGATTGGATTAAATCGTCAGAAAGGGGGAAGACCTGCGGGGATGAGGACTTTTATGCTCGTGAGTATGGGTTCGGCGTTATTTGTCATGATTCCTTTACAAGCAGAGGGAGATAGTCCTTTTGCTGCAACAAATGCTCTGAGTCGAACAATTCAAGGAGTTACAACTGGTGTTGGATTTATAGGCGCCGGATTAATTTTGCAAGAAGCTCCTAGAGAATCTGGTTCACCCAAAGTGAAAGGATTAACTACTGCTGCATCGGTATGGATTTCTGCGGGTCTTGGAGCAGCAATTGGTTGTGGGTTGTGGCAAATGGCTTTGATGGCAGGGGTATTAACTTTAATAACGTTAAGTGGAGTTAAGCGATTGAATCGAATTATTGAGTCGAGGTCTAATCAAAAAAGACAAGCAAATAATCAAGATTCTGTAAATATTACGTCTGACATAGATGAAGATTTTTAGTTTTTAGTTGCAGTCTGCTTTATATTGATTAATGATGATAAAACTTTGACTTTACTTAACTCACGTACTAAATATTGAGCTTGATGTTGATAAAGCAGTGTTGGTAATGTTGCAGGTAAATGATTCATTATATCTTTAGCGGTACTAATGTATATTAGCAGCTTCCAAAATACTAGGTTGACGACAATCTCCAATAATTAGCTTTTCTAGAATATTAGGTATTTCTGGAACTTCCCAATGTTCTGGTTGCTCTGAGTCAATGGCAATAACATTAACATCATATTCTTTAAGAACTGCTACACAATGCTGTCCCAAACTTTTGAGTCCACATACAAGAAACTTGTCTAAAGTATTGCGAGTGTTGGTATGGGATGCACCATTTGTTGACGTAAACATCTGTACTCTTTGAGCAATGAGTATTTACATCAGATTATATGTTTTTGGAGAAAATTAAACAATACTGTTCCTCCACCCTGCGCGCGGAAGAAATTACTTTTTTCTGAGCTTATATGCTAGTAAATCACCTAAAAACTGTATAACTTGGACTAAAATAATAAGTATTAAAATAGTGGTAAACATTACTCCAACATCAAACCGTTGGTAGCCGTATTGAATAGCTAAATTACCTAAACCTCCTCCTCCAACTGCTCCTGCCATTGCTGATGAATTAAGTAAACTTACGATTAAAATTGTTATTCCTAATACTAGTGCTGGTAAAGCTTCTGGTATTAATACTTTGTAAATTATTTGCCAAAAATTACAACCCATTGCTTGCGCTGCTTCTATTAGTCCTTTATCTACTTCTAAAACACTAGTTTCGGCAATACGCGCGAAAAATGGAATTGCTGCCAAGCTGAGAGGAACTAGTGCTGCAGTACTGCCAATTGATGTACCAACTATAAACCTTGTGACAGGTGTTAATACAACGAGCAAAATAATAAAAGGAAATGAGCGTCCTGTATTAACAAATGTACTAAAAACTTTATACAACGAAGGATGATCTAATATATTACCAGGCGCCGTCACTACCAATAATAATCCTAATGGTAAACCTAAAAGCACAGCGATAAATGTAGATATTGCTACCATATAGAAAGTTTCAATACTAGCTTGCCAAAGACTAAAAAACAATGCTTGTCCTTGCATTAATGTACCTCTACTGCAAATCCTAAGTCGTATAAATACTGAAGTGCTTCTGTGACTTTGGCACCTTGTAATTCCAGTTGAAATTGTCCAACACGTTGATTGCTAATAATTTCCACACTACCACTGAGGATATTAAAGTTAATATCAAAACGACGTGTTAACGTGGATAATATTGGCTCGTTTGCTGATTCTTTGGTAAATGCAATTGTTGCGAGTATGGCGCCGGAAGTTGTGTTATATATAGTTTGACGTGGAAAAATTTCAGACGCTAATAAAGAATTTGGTTTGGCAACTAAATCATTAACTTGTCCTTGTTCAATAACTTGTCCAGCTTTGAGTATGGCAACGCTATTACAAATTTGCTTAACAACACTCATTTCATGGGTAATTAACAAAATAGTCAATCCCATGCGTTTATTTAAATCGCGTAATAATTCTAATATAGAACGGGTTGTTTGAGGGTCTAAAGCCGAAGTCGCTTCATCAGATAGTAACACTTTTGGTTCCCCAGCAAGCGTGCGCGCAATACCAACCCGTTGTTTTTGTCCACCTGAAAGTTGTGCTGGATAAAAATTTGCTTTCTGCTCTAAACCAACAAGTGCGAGTAACTCTTCAACTTTTGCTCGACGTTTAATTTTGCTGCAACCCATTACTTCTAATGGAAAAGCGATATTTTGAGCAACTGTTCTAGAACTAAGTAAGTTGAAGTGTTGAAAAATCATGCCAATGTGTTGACGTGCTTGACGTAATGCAGCACCCCTCAGATTTGTAATTTCTTGACCATTAACTTTTATTGAACCATAAAAGGAATGTGCTGGAAGTAGTTGGCATCAATTACTTTATCTTTCAAAGCTGTATTATTTTGAACAAAATCATTAAACGTAACAATTTCAACGTCTAATCCTGCTTGTGTTGCTAAGTTATCTTTGACAAATTGTAAAATTTCTCCTGCTGGTACTGGTGTAACTCCTACTTTAATTTTTTCTTTCTGTCCAGAAGCTGAGTTTTGAGAGGCACCGCAACTTGTTATTATGGTTGATGCGGCTAAAGAGATGACCGTTAATAAGAAAAAGCGGCTATTGATAGATAATTTTTTTGCTTTTTTTGTCATATGTATAAGTCTTAAAATTCCACTTCAAGCAAATCTCTCTTTCTCTCTTCTCTGCGCTCTCTGCGTCTCTGTGGTAAAGAGATATACCAGTTTTTTACCACAGAGGCACGGAGTTCACAGAGTTCTGATCAATTCTATTTAATTAACCTCGCTTACACTTACTAACTTAGGAAGTTGAGAAACTGAAATATCTAATAGATAAGCAAGAACTTCTCGGCGCCAAGCGTCATAAATTACCTCTATTCCCTCAGCTTCATGTTCATAACCTAGCGCACGATGAGTTATTTCCCAATGACTTTTGAGATAAGAGTTTCGGCACCGTTGACCTTCTTCATCTGCTTCAATTAATTTTACAGCAAATTCGGCTTTTTGCTGTGGTGAAGCTTTATCATATTTACACTGCCACTCTCGCACTACCCCTAATCGGTGAAATGCTTCGTCTGGTATAATTTTTTCTACAGCAAAGCTCGCTGAGTTAGGGTCATTAATTTTTGTTAAACGTTTATTTAAGATGAGTGAGGCTACTATATGTAGCTCGTAGTGTAATTCAAATGCTAGAAAACCAAACCAGTCGCGAATTGGCAAGTCTCCCATAAATTCCCAGTGTTTTTTTACTTGCTGTTGAATTTCATCAATTGGGTCATGTCCAGATAATGCTTCCACTCGCAAGCGCGTATGTTGAGCGTGCGCTCCATCATCACCTAATTGACGACTTAAAAATAATTGTAATTCTGGGTCATTAGTTGCAATTTGATTTATGGCTTTTGCACAAACCTGTACAATAAATAAATCATGAGCGGCGCCACGAATGCGAAAACGGCAAAAATTATCTAATTCTTCTTGTGTTTCAATTGGTCGTGTTTCTTGCTTTACAGGAACATGAGGTGCATATTGGCTAATTAATTTGTCAACTATTTCTAATTCATATTCAGTTGTCCAAATTGGACGAGTTAGAGTTGCAGTCATAATTTTTACTCCAATAAATCTGGTTCTTCTTTGACAATTCGGTCATAAAGTGGTTGGAAGCTAAACCATCCACCATAATGTGTCCCTACTTGGGTTTGCGTTAAAGTTGCAATTTCATCGTCTATTGCAATTGGCTTACCTGCTGCCTCAGCTAATAGTTGCGCTTGACATGAACGTTCAAGACTAATGTACCACCAAGCTGCTTCATCGACTGTACGTCCTACTGTTAAAATGCCGTGGTTACGTAAAATTATCGCTTTCTTGGCGCCTAAAGCTTGTGCGAGTCGTTGACCTTCTGATGTATCTAAAACTACACCTGTATAATCATCAAATAAAGCGTGGTCTTGATAGAAAGCGCAAGAGTCTTGTGTGAGTGGGTCGAGTAGGCGCCCTAAAGTAGACCAACTTTTTCCGTATAAGGAATGAGCATGTGCAGCAGCTATTACATCGGGTCTAGCTTCATGGATTTGCGAATGAATAGCAAATGCGGCTCGATTTAAACGAGCATTTCCTTTGACTACTTCTCCCTCGCTATCTACCAAAATTAAATTAGAGACGCGAATGTGACCAAAGTAAGTACCAAAGGGATTTACCCAAAAATGGTCTGTAAATTCTGGGTCGCGCGCTGTTATGTGACCTGCTGTTCCTTCACTAAATCCAAAACGTGCAAATAAGCGAAATGCAGCAGCTAAACGTTGTTTTCTGTACAAACGTTCTTCTTCTACTGTTTGAAATATAGGGGGTTGGGGTCTATCAAATTGAGACATGGTTTCTTTCCTCTTTACAAGGAGCGTTGGAATATCCTGAGCGAAACGATTTGACGCTGTGAGTTTCTGGTTGAAATTGATGGCGCCAAATATAACCTGTATCATTACCAAGTAAATGAATTGATACAGATGCAGTTTTAGATATTGTTTTAACTGCGTGAATATCGCCCTCGGGTGGTAATAAATGATAAAAATCGGCTGGTTGAAGTTGACGTTCTTCAACTATTTCTAAATCAGCGATTGCTTCTCTTGAACCGTTATCTACACGGCGGTAAACGGTTTCTGACTGTTCGCCTTGATACAGTCCAATTAATCCCCATGCGAGATGGTCGTGTACAGGAGTAGTAGAACCAGGTGGAATAACTAAGCTAAAAACAGTAAGCGTGCGGTCTTGGGAACGGTATAGTAACCATTGACCAATACCACCTCCCATTTGACTATTTGGGTTAGGTTCGGCAAATTTTTCTGGTAGCCATTTTTGTTGACTGAGTAATTGAGAAAAATAAGGTTCTATCTCATTTAAAGTCTCACTACGATGATTTGGTTTATTACTAATTTCTTGAACTGTCGCAACGAAGGAACGAAAATCGGGATTCTCGATAAACCATTCGTCGGCTGGAAGCGGTTCTAAATTTGTCATGAGTTTATTATTCTTTAATCCAAAATCGATTTATGCTACGATTTGTTGCTCGCGTTGTTGTACTGCTGCTCTCACAAGAGGAATTACATCACGACCGTAAGCAATTGCATCCTCCAATGGGCTGAATCCTCGAATTAATAAAGTAGTTACTCCTGCTTCGTAGTAATCAAACAGTGACTCAGCTACTTGTTCAGGTGTGCCGACTAAAGCTGTTGTATTACCGTAGGCGCCAGTAGCAGCAGCAATTGGTGTCCATAAACGTTTATCAAATATCTCGCTTTCAGTAGCAAATTGTAATAGTCTATTAGAACCAACAGCTTGAGGACGTGCCGAAACAAGATACGGACTGCCAGGTTGGTTTTCGATATTGTTTGCTGTACGTATTTCTTTAATACGCAATAAAATTGACCTTGCTTTTTCTTCTGTATCACCAAGAATTGGACGCAAAGAAACACTAAACCGCAACGAATGTCCTTTTGGTGCTGCTGCTTTCACTTCGCGTATTCGTTCTTTCACTGCAGCAATTGGTTCACCCCACATTGCATAAACATTACTATGTTTGGCGCCTACAGGAACTGCTGCACTACTAGCGCCTCCAAAGTATAAAGGGATATGAGGTTTTTGTAGGGGTTTGACATCAGAGAAAGCGTTTTTAAAACGATAAAATTCGCCCTCATAGTCAAAAGGTGTGTCACTTGTCCATATGCGACGCACAATATCAAGGTATTCATCTGTACGACGGTAACGAGTATCATGGTCAAGCCAATCACCATCACGCTGTTGTTCTGCGTCACTACCTCCTGTAATAATGTGTACTGCTATACGTCCGTTAGTAAAATGGTCAAGGGTTGCAGCTTTACGCGCGAATAATGTAGGAGCAACAAAACCAGGACGATGAGCGATTAAAAAACCTATACGTTCTGTACCATTCGCGGCAAAAGATGCCACTGTTAAACCATCTGGTCCAGTAGAACCATAACCAACTAACACTCTGTCAAAATCACCATCTTCGTGTGCCTTGGTAAATTTGCGAACATAATCTGGGTCTATTGAACCACCATGTATAGAAACTGTTGGAATATCTAATTCAGACGCGCGTCTGGTTCCAATCATTCCGATAAATTCAATTGGCATTCTATGCACTCCTGGTATAATAACAAAAATCAAAATGTAAAGACGCGATATAAAGACGCGATTAATCGCGTCTCTACGATGTGGGACAAACGGCATTAGCAATATTAACTTTTGCTGGAATAATCTTTTGTTTGAGCATCCAATCAGCAGTTTTTTGAAGATTGCTAATATCTAAAACTGTAGGTAAGGTAACGCTTTCTCGTCCTCTATTTTTAGTAGCTTGTTTAGCGACCGCAGGAGATAACTTTAATTCTTTAACCATAAAATCTGATGATTGTTGTACATTTTGATTTAGCCATTCGGCATCTTTACTCAGAGCATTTAAAGCAGCTCTCACGGCAGGATAATTTTGAGATGCTGACATATTTTGTAATATTTAGTGTTTATTTTGTATGGTGGGCACTGCCCACCCTACCGTCGTCCCATTCACCATTTAATACCCATTTACCTATTTCTCGCGTTTTATAAGTAACAGGGTCATGTAGTGTTAAAGTTCTTAAATTGCGCCAATATCTATCAAAACCATATTGCTTTGCCGTAGCTTCTACTCCTACCAATTCAAAAATTTGGCTAGTAACTTCTAGTCCTACCTTTGTAGTTAAAACAGAAGCAGCAGAAATTGCAAGCGCTATTTCTCCAAACTCAACTTCTTGTAACTCTATTCCCTTTGACCAAGCAATTTCAAATTTATCAGCAGCTTGATTAGTTAAATAAGTAACAGCGCTTAATTCAGTCCACAATTTACCATAACTATGTAAAATGTAAGCGTCAGTAGTTTGATTAGTGCTAGTATATTGTTTCGCTTGTTCAAAGGCGCCTAACGCGATCCCCAATAAAATATTAACTCTAACCAAGTGAGAAATATAAATTCGCAAAGAAGCAAAAGGACTACTACGAAATTCAGATGCGAGAATTTCAGATTTTTTCACTCTTACATTAGAAAAACTAACACTACCGCTATCTGTCTGCCTTTGTCCAATATTATCCCAATCGTGATTAACAGTAACACCATGACTTCGAGTTGGAACTGCAATTACCACTGGTTGAGATTTCCCTTCAGGAAATGCAGAAACAGTAAGCATATCTGAATCGCTAGAACCTGAACAGAAGCTTTTAGTACCATTCAACCAATAGTTTTCACCATCATAAGTTAGAACTAACCGATTATCGCGCGGGTTAAGAGCATTTCCCCAAAACCAGTTATTCTCTACAGTCCATAAATAATAATTTTGTTTTTGTTCTGAAGTTCCGTAAAGATGAGGTGTAATTACTTGTAGATAGTGATAACCAAGAAGATGGGCAATAGAGCTATCAACGTAAGCAAATTCTCGAATAATTGTTAACGCTGTACTCCAACTTTCTCCTAACCCACCATATTCCTTGGGAATAATCAACTTGAGTAAACCACTTTGTCGCAAACGTGTACGTTCGTACTTCGGAGTACCCCCTTTTTTATCCCGCTCAATTGCAGTTCGTGCAAACTCTTGAGCTAAATCCGCCGAAACCGCAATGTAATTCTGAGATTCTCTTGAGGTTAATTGCATTTCTACTTTTAAAGTAATTTAACCAGTTACAATCACGATATATGGTGTGTAACGCACGCAACTTTGAAGACCTAAATTACATCATACTATAAATCGACCAGTTTATAGTAGTATTTCAGCTAACCAACAACAAACTTAACATAAGCACTTCACTAAAGACATAGAATTAGTATAGATGCAGACATTGTATCAATACGTATTAAGTATATTGCTTTTTTACAAGCCATGTGAAATACTTGAAAGCAAGTACGGTAAATTTACAGACATTAAGTAGTTATCAGTATAGAGAGTGTTTAACAGTAGAGCATTAATACTCTCACTTCTTTTACTAGTGCTGATAAAAATTATACACAGATATATCTTCTGTTGTAGTTTGGAGCAACAAAAGTAAACATAGTTGTTCGAGCTTTTTCCTCTTGTCCTAATACTCTTCAAGAAGGAGCGAACTATTAATTATGAAATTGCAGAAACTTAGTCTGACTAAAATATTTATACTAAGTGGAGTTTTTATAGCAACAACAACTGCTGTCACTAATACTCATAGTGTTGCAGTTGCACAACGCGCGCAAAATTCTAACTTATCAAATACAACACTACGTATTGCCAAATACAAAGGTGGTTGGGATTTATTACTTAAGTTAGCTGGGCAAGACAAATTTCCATATAAAGTTGAATTTAAAGAATTTACTGCTGGAAACTTAATAGTGCAGGC
>ERZ1066118.525-NODE-525-length-34233-cov-6.916584_pt1 | contig 34233 bp, 39 predicted proteins | sample MGYA00382765_ERZ1066118 | MGnify/ENA primary metagenome ERZ1066118 (study PRJEB33369, sample SAMEA5778348) | biofilm metagenome | biome: Industrial cooling water; feature: Water cooling tower basin; material: Biofilm | place: United Arab Emirates | collected...
AGGCAGCATTTCATCCCACGACTCGCGGAAAAGTGGCGCGCCTTCCATGTCGCAGCCGTCCGTTTCAGGAACCGCGCGCAGATGGCCAGCCGGAATTTCTCCCAGGATGCGCGCGCCGCAAAAGCGCGCGGCGCGCTGCCCCAAATCGGTGAGATGCACGATTTTGGTTTGGCCCTTGGCGCCTTCGAGCCACACGTAACCCTCCTCAACCAACCGCTCTAACTGCGACGTTATCGTCGAGTGGCTCGCTTTGAGTTCGTCCATCAAATCGCGCATCAGCGGATTGCGCCCGCGCCGATGGACGCGCGAAATCGCCCGCAACACGTCGCGGAAGGATTCTTTGCGAAGGCAACCTTGAAATTCCATTTGCTTTATTCGTGAATTTTCACGAAATTGGCCCCAGTTTGGGCCAAACTTCAGAAACCTGCAAGGGTTTCAGTGAAATTGGGGTTCATCGCTTATCGTTCAGCGCTCGGCGCGAGCGTTTAGCGAGGCGTTCGATTTTGCCGACCAGCTCATCGAAAACCGGGAAATCTTTGGCCGCGATATCGAGTTGTTCGAGGCCAATGGCGGCGCTTTCCATCATCGAAAGCGCGAGTTTGAGTTGGCCAAAGGTCTGCTCCGGCAGTTTTTCGATTTGTGCCACCGGCGAGGACGGCTTGGTTTGGTCGGGCGCCTCGACGAGGCCGATTTTCGAGCGGCGCTCCTGGGCAGCGGCCTGCGCTTCGGGCGACAGATGTTTTTTAGCGAGGTAATGCTCGGTCGCCTGGTCAACGAGCGCGCCGATTTCGGGCTTTTTCTCGCGCAAAAATTCGACGCGCGTTTTGCTTTCTTCCTCGGCGCGCGCGCCGCTCCAGCCTTTACCTTTGATTTCGCGCAAAAACGAGCGCTGCTCGTTGGGCCAGTGGCGCAGCGCGTAAAGCGCGCGGCCATGCCGCTCGTTGATTTCGCCGCTTTCGATGGCTTTTTGCGCGGCTTCGGGCAGTTCGAGCAACGAGACAATGCGGCCAATCACCTGGAAATTTTCGCCCAGAAACTCGCCGACTTTGCGAAGCGACACCGGCTTGGGCAAGCCCTCACTGAGCGCGTCGCGCGTGTCGAGGTAAAAGCGCGCGTTTTCGAGCGGCTTGAGGTCGCTGCGGCTGCGATTCTCCTTGTAGGCAATGCGCCGCATTTCGAGCTGCGAAACCGATTCGCGCACGACCGCCAGAATTTGACCACGAAATTTTTCGCTCTGCTTTTGCTTGGCTCCGGCGTTGGCGTAAATTTGCGTGTTGCCGACGAGCGCACCGTTTTTCACCGCGTATTTGCGGCGATGGCCCGCCACGACTTGGTAACGACCGGCGCGCGTGGGGTGCGGCGTCACCAAAATCGGCTGCAACTGACCATCCATGTTGATGGCTTCAACCAGTTCGCGTAGTTCGGCTTCGTCGTAGGAAAGTCGCGGTTGATACGGGTTGTCGTCGAGGAGTTCGACATCGAGCCAGCGCGCTTCGCTGTTGAGGGGTGCGGTCGGTTGTTCGGCAGCGGGGCGCGTGGCCTCGGAAAGCGCGCGGCTTTGCGATTGATTGCGAAGCCCGTCGCGCATCCGGTCGCGGCGCTGCGCGAAGGAAATCACGCCTTTTCCGCCGCGCTTCGACAGCGGCAGGTCGGCTTTTTCGGCGGCTTCGGTTTCGGCGTTTTTGGCGATGGGGAAGAGTTCGTCGGCGTTCATTGGTGGCTGCTCCGCTCGCAAACTTCGCGCGCCAGGGCCGCATAATCGGCGCCAACTGGCCCGCTCGCTTTGGCGCCCACGTCGGAGAGAGTTTCCTGGCTCATGGCGAGTTCGTTGATGCGTTCGGCCTGGCGAATTTTCGAGCCGAAAACGAGGTCGCCCCAGGTTTCGTGGGCCTGTTCCTCGATAAACTTCGCGGCATTGGTCGAGCGAAATCGCGTCAGCAAAACGCCCAGCAGCAGAATTTCGTGGTCGTGATATTCGCCGAGTTCGCGCGCGCTGGCGACTGTCGAGACCGCGTTGAAAACTGCTGCCGGTTCGCTGTTCACGGGCACGATGATAGCGTTCGAGGCCAAGAGCGCGTTGCGCGTCACGGCGCCCCACCCCGAAGGGCAGTCGATAAACACGAAATCGTAATCGGGCAACTCGGCGCCGCGCCGGAACTGTGCCCAGCGTTTGAAAGCGCGCCGCAGCCGCACTTCGCCGCCCGACGCGCCCGAAAGCTCGACTTCGGCGCCTTCCATCGAGGCCGTCGCGGGAATCAAAAACAAGTTGGGCCGCACTTGCTGCGTCGCCTCTTCGATGCCCGCGCCGCCACTCAAAACATCAGCGGTCGTCGCGCCCGAAACGTCGGCGCCCAGGTATTGCGAAAGCCCGCCTTGCAAATCGACATCGAGCAGCAAAACGCGTTTGCCCTGCGCCGCCAAAGCCGCGCCGAGGTTGACCGCCGTGACGGTTTTTCCCACGCCGCCTTTGGTGTTGACGATGGAAATAATCATGATTCGTCGAGGGGCACTCCTTGTTTTTTTGCGAGCTTTTCGATGGCTTCGCGCACCAGGCCAATTTTGGGGATGACCGATTGTTTTTCGTAGTTGCGAACCGTCTTTTCGCGCACGCCAATCAGCCGGGCGAAATCCTCTTGAGGAATTTCCATGTGCGAGCGAAGGCGCGAAACGAGGGTGCTATGTTCGGTTGTTTTGGTTCCAACCGGCCTGCCCTTGCGGACGGGCTGTTCTTGTGTTTCGCTCATGCCGGAAAATTTACCGGAAAAAAAAACTTTTGAAAAGGGGCTTTTTTGCTTGACGCCTAATTAATTTTCCGGTAAATTATTAATCCGTTAGGGACAAAAAAAGAGCGCGCCGCTTCCAATCCGCCAAGACAAGAGCGACGCGCCCAAACGAGAAGTCCCGAAGGAACTACCCAGATGATAGTTTTCACGAATCCGGCCCACAGTGCCGACCGCCCCGCGTTTGTTGACGCATTTCCCACCCTGCGAGAGGCGCACCGCGCCGCGCAAAAAGCGATGTTCGGCGCCGCCCATAAAGCCGATTTGCCCACGAACGAGATTGCGGCCGATTTCATGGTGGACGGAATCAACCAGCTGCTCGGCTTGAGCATCGGGAGCCGCCGCCAATTGACGATTGACGAGATGGACGCCGTGACTGTCGCCATCGAAGCGAACGCTTTCAATGGGCGATGGGAAACGTCGGTGCGCGCGGAAATCGTTTATCGCACCGAAATTCGCCTTACCGTCGTCACCCAGCGCCCACGAGTGTGCCCCGAAGCCGCCGCGCGAATCGAGCGTATGCTCGACCTCTGGAACTAACCCCACTTGGGGGGTCGCTTGGGGGGTAATTCCCCTAAGTGACCCCCTAAGCAAACCCCCCAGGTGAGGCCGCGCAGCTCCCCAGATAACGCGCGGTCTCCCCAGACAAACCCCCAATTTGGAGTCCCTGACAAATGAGCAAATATCGCCTTGCGGCCCTTGTTGCCGCCCATTGCGGAATGTTTCGCGCCTCTGAGCTGCTCGAAACTGCCCCACCCGAAATCGAAGCCAACTGCGAATTTTCGCGCGACCATTACGCCGAGCGCGCCGATGAAATCTCTGACGCGCCCGCTTCGCTCGAAACCGTTGAAGCGCAGTTCGAGCAGCACCAGTGGCTCCAGTTGGGCACCAACCAATTGTGGGCCATGCACTGCGAAGCGCAGCAGCGGTTTGACGAGGCCGCCGAGATTATGCAAGGCCGCACATCGGTGCCATATGACGAGTTTTTTGAGGCCATCGATGATTGGCACCAAGCGATGCACGACCGAGGCGTGATTGTTTCGCGCTATCCGATTACGGGTTTTGGCCTCACGCCCTGCGCCGAACTGCCGTTCCCGCTGGCGCTTCGCCCGCGCATCTTAGCCACATGGGAGACCACCCGATGAGCACCTTCAAAATCGCCATCACTGCACCCGTCGCGCCGCTTTTCAGCGGCGCCGACGTGGTGATGAAACAAATCGAACTGGCGACGCTGCGCGCGCGCCTCGAAGCGCTCGAAGACAAAATGGATGATTTGGCCGACAAAATCGGCGGCCACCGCAGCGATTATCACCTCTGCGTCAATCGTTGGATTACCGACGAAATCATCGAAGACCTCGAAAGCGACCTCGCCGACCTCGAAACCGAGCGCAATTATCTGCGCGGTGAAATCATCGACCTTGAAGCCGACGTGCTTGAAACCAACGCGGAGGAAGCCCGATGAGCAAACAAATTCTGGTGGCCGCGCTTCGCGTGGATAGCGATGAGGCGCCGATTGAAGTTGGCCTCATCGAAAACACGATGTCTGCGCTTCAGCGCGCGGTTGGCGGCAACATCGAGCTGTTCACTCCAGCATGGCGCACGACCAGCTCCGTCGAGGCCGCGCGCTGGCGCGGCGCTGTTTTCATCTACAACGAAGACAGCCTGTCTTTGCCGGTGCACGTGCCCGTCAATATTTACGCCGCCTGTTTGGGGCTGACGATTAGAGGCAACTTGCTGATTTGTAACGAAATTAGCGGAGCGCACGGCAGGGAGTTCACCGACATTTCCCCCGAAATTTTGGCGCTGATTTCCGCGCGTTTCACGAACGTCAAACGCCTCGAAACGCCGCTCGATTTCGAGCAAAACGACTTGGGCTGATTGCCCGCCAACCCAAAAAACTCTGGGGAAATCGGATGGAGTTGTCCCCTTTTTCCCCAGAGTTTTCAATACTCTCACTCAGATGAGATAAAACGCAAATGCAAAATTCCCCATCACTCATCACCCGCGCGCTCGCCGCGCACCAAACCCGCGAATCGGCGCGTGAATTCGAGCGCCGCGCCGCCATCGAAGCCGCGCAAAAACTCCGCACCCAGCGCGCGCTTGAGGCGCAATCGCGCGCCGTGAAGCGCGCCCGCGAGGTGTTAGGCGTTGAGCTGAACGCCCGCGAAATTCTGGTTGAATTCGACCGTTTTGACGATACCGTAAAGGCGACCACGTTTCGCGTCGAAGACCTTGAATTTGAGGCCACGCATCATTTTTTCCGCGAGGGTTCCTGGGCCGTAAACCTGTCTTTGGCCTCGCCCGGCGGTGTTGCGCCGTTCACGCCCATCGAAAATCTCGCCGATTTGGGCGCCGCGCTCGCGGCTCGTGAAAATGGCAAGGAGGCGAAGTCGTGAAAATCTTCGCCGAAAACAAATCGCAAACCGAAGGCACCAAACGGGTTTTCCGTTTGGTGCTGGAGGCCGAAAACGCAGCCGACGCCGCGATTTTATTCCAAAAACTGGGGGAATGGCGCGCCACACCACCGGCGCTCAGCCCCTGGCACACGGCGGTTTTGGAGTTGCTGCAAAAATACGGCGAATCCGACGCCACGACTTTGGCTCATGACCTGGACATCGGCGTCACGACCGTCAACAACCGCCTCGCCACGCTGTTCAAGATGGGGTTGCTGGAGCGCCGAGCCGTCATCGCTCCGGGCGGCGGGCGCGGCTACCTCTACAAATTAGCGGAGGAATCGAAATGAAAACGTCCCTCGGTTTCGATTTGAAAACGCCCTGCTCGAACTGCCCGTTTCGCCGCGACGCCCTGCGTGGATGGTTGGGCGAAGAGCGCGCAAAGGCCATTGCCCTCGCCCTCGACGGCGGCAACACCTTCACCTGCCACAAAACCAAAGACGCCGAAAATCCGCAAATGTGCGCGGGCGCGCTGGTGCTTTTGAAACGCTCGCAAGGCGGTTTTTCGGGCGCGCTTTCGATGGCGTGCGCCTTCGACTGGCTCGACCCACACGCGCTCGACACGAAGGCCGACGTGTTCGAGTCGCTCAACCATTTCGTGGCGCACCACAGCGCCCGACCGGGAGGCGACGAATGAGCCAGCTCGATTTGTTCGGCGACATCACCCCCGAACCTCGAATTTTTCCACGCACCGTCGAGCGCAAATATCACCCGCGAATCGCGTGCGACGTGGATTCGACTGACCCTATGATGTCGCGCCCTTGGTCGATGCGGCTGGGCGCAGAGCGAAACGTTTGGACGATTGCGACAAACACGAAAATTTTCGTCGCGCTGCCCCTCGATTTTGGCTACAGTGCCATTGAACAGATGGCGGGCGAGGCGTGGGGACGCCGCATTTTCAATATCGAAAAGTGGTGGAATGAATCGGCAGCGGCTTTCGCTGGTGTTTCGATTCCAGCTTCCGATCTGCTCGATTTAGCAAACGGTGACACAATTTCGGTTCCAACGCCCGAAAAAATCGCGCGAATTGAAAATTTTCAGGCCCACTTCATAGAGGATGTTTTGCGTGCGATGGGATGGAGCAGCACCCGAAATTTTGAGATTTGGGCGCACATCGTTTCTCGCCGTTTGGTTGATAACGGACGGGGTGTGGATGGCGAGCTGCTGCTATTGCGCGACGATAAAACCGATGCGCGAGCGCTGGTGTGTTGCAAATCGCCCAACGAACAAAGAAAGGAGAGCCACAAATGAGCGACATCATTGGAAAACGTCCCCCGTATTTTGATTTTGAGCCTTACGAGAGGTGCTTTGACGAATATCGTGTGCCCCACAACCTGCCCAAAACACCGCTGTTCCGCGAAATTTTTGTGGCGGGAATGTGGCTCGAACATCACTTGAGCGCGCTGGGTGTCGAACAGGGAATCATCGCTCACGAATGCGAGGATTTGGGCAATTCGCTTTTCACAGCGGCCATCAGCGTGGACGGGGTTGAGTTTCATGCTCCGCAACCGCTCTGGGAAAAAGCGGCGGCGATTGTCAAGCGCTACGAATCAAAAAAATCGGAGGAAGAAAAATGACAACCCAAAATTTCGCGGTCGCGGCGGTTTTCGTCCTCGCGCTGCTCCCCTGGATGGTGTTGTGTGCGTGCGCCGCGCTGGTCGCGTTGGCGGGCTATCGCGTCATGAGCGACGACCGTGAGGTCGAGTTCGACGAAACAACCGCCGAGCGCGCGGTCGTGGACGAAATCGCGGCGCGCGTCGAGGCGCGATTCGAGGCCGAATCGCAGCGCTCCGACTGGCACCGCGCTGCCGAGGGGCGATTGGTGGAGGTGTTTCTGGATTGATGCTCTCAAAACTCGAACCCGAAGAGCGGAATTTTCGTGCGTTGTGCGGAATCCCACCATGTGACCTCAATTTCAAGTCCGCGTTGCAGAGCGCATCGCCAGACACGATACGCCGCGCCATTGATGACATTGCCGGTCAGCCGCAAACAAAAACAAAGCTAAAAATTTTAGAGGCGCGGCTGCGGAAATTGGAGAAATCAAAATGAAAATGAAAATGTTGTTGGAGCTGGAGGGAAACGACCAGCAGCAAATCGACTCGTTTCTGGCTGGTTTTATCGAATCGTTGGGAAGCACGGACGCTGAAATTATCCGCTCGTCGAAAACCCGGCTCGAAATTCGAGCGTTGTTGTCTAACCTGCCAGTTCAGATGTCGTTAGAAGATGCTGAACGCCTCAAATCACTGCTGCATCAGATGCAGCCAGACGCGCACGGCCCTGCAACCCTGGCGCTCGAAATTGTAGACGCCGCCATATTGCTCCGATGAAAACTATTCCCCTTTCCGATTTCAACGAGGCCACCGCCACTGGCGTCTTCTTTTGGTGGAGCAATATTTTGATGGGCTACCAATTGCGCGTGTTGAAAAATGGCCATCTCTGCCATTCGGAAGCGACCGCCTCGCGCGATTTCGCCGTCAAGCGGGCCGCTTTTTTCGAGGCGCAAACCGGCCTCGAAGCGTGCGAAATCTTGGTCGAGCGCATCGAATTTTTCAACAGTGTCGCGCCCCTCGAAATCTCGTTGTAAACCAAGACAAAAAGGGCGCGGTGGAAAATTCCACCGCGCCCTTTTTCTTAGGCTGCGACCAACTCGCCATCGTCAGGCACGAGTGGTTCGATGCTTTCGTAGTCACCCAGATCGGCGTGTAGCGTGTCCCACAAATCAACCTGTTGCTGCAACCTCATCCAAACCCCCGCGCCGTTGCCAAAAAAGCGCCCCAAACGCTGCGCCATTTCCGGCGTGAGAGTTCGGTGGCCGTTGACTAACTGCGAAATCGTGAGGCGCCCCACACCCAAACGCTGTGCGAGTTCGGACTGCGTGAGGTCGTAGGTGTCCAACAAATCCGCCAGCACTTCACCAGGCCTCATCGGGCGGGTTTTCAGCCCCGCCAACTGCTCCAAATGCGTCATCTTTCGTTTTGCTCCTTGCGAATTTTGATACGCCTTTCTGAGAGGTGAGGCGGGAGAAATTTCCCCCGCCTCCGACTGCCTTTGGTGTTAGTGATACTGTCTGAGGTCAACGAGAAAGCAATCCCCGTCTCGAAACTCAAAGGTGATGCGCCAAGGGCCATTGACCTCTATGGCATACCTACCCGCCTCATCTCGGTGCAATTGATGAACGCCGTAAGGACGTAAATCAGCAAGGCTGGTGGCTACGTTTAAAACCGTTAACCTCGCTCTTACACGGCGTTTCAACTGCGGTGAAATGTGGCGCGTATCTCCTAATTCCCAAAGTTCTTGCAGCCCCCCACTTCGGAAGGTGCGTATCATTACGCAATACATTCTACCGGGTTTTGTATTGCCGTGCAATACAAAACCCGGTGGTTTTTTTGGAAATGGCGGTAAGTCAATCAATGCTGCCATCGAAAAGGACAGAACGAAATGCCCATTTTGTCACCCAGGGTGACACTTTCACTCCATCTCTTCTTCAAGCAGCCTTACCATTTTGCCCTGAACACCCTGCGCCTGTTCGATGTAGCGCATCGTTGTGTTGGCGTCGGCGTGGCGCATGGCGCGCTGGACGGCGGGCACGTTGCCGTTGGTTTTTTCGCTGAGTTGGGTGCCGAACGTGTGGCGCAGCATGTGCGGATGCAGCCGCTCGAAACCCGTGAGCGCGCCGTATTTTTCCATCAGGTGGTTGATGGCGCGCAGGGTTAAACGCTGGTTTTTGTATCGGGGTCGGTGGTCGAAATTCCGAAAAAGCGGCGTCTCTTTTTCGGCCAGATGGCCCGATTTTTCGAGGTAAGCGAGAATCGTGGCAACCGCTTTCGGCGGCACTTCGAGCGACTCTTTTTGTGTGCCGCGCCCTTTGCCCAAAACCCAGATTCGCTTTGTCGAAGGCGAAAAATCGCGCACATCCAATTTCACGACTTCGGCGCGGCGAAGGCCCACGCCAAACATCAGGCGCACAATTGCCTCATCGCGCAGCGCGGCCTCGGTTCCGGCGCCGTGTTTGGTGGTGATGGCCGCCAGTAGCTCGCGCACTTGTTTGGGAGAAAGCCCGCCGATTTCGCGGAATTTCCGCACCTTTTCGCCTTGCACCAGGCCGCGTCCATCGGTTTCGCATTTTCCGTGCTGATAGGCACAGCGCAAAAACGCCACAATCGAGGCGCGCCGCCGCTCGACCGTCGCTTCGGCGAACTGCGCTTCAATCATCGCGGCTTTGTATTCGAGCATTCGATACCGAATATCTTCGCGTGGCCACGAAATAAACGTGCCCAAATAGCCCAAAAGCTCTTCGGGCAAACACGCCGTGCCTTTGGGAAGGCGCGCCGTTCCTTCGCGGAAAGTGAGATAAAAATGCTTCAAATCGGCGCTGTAAGCGGCGCGCGTGGCGGCACTGCGCTTTTCGCGCAGCAAAACTTCGAGCAGCTCGCCAGTAGTGATTTGCGCGGCGCGTGGTCGCTCGAAGGCCCGATTTTGATTCCAGTTTTCAATCACCGCGACCGATTCCGGCGCCACGATGATTTCACGCGGATTCCCGCCCGCGCGAATGATGTTCCCCATTTTGTGTCCTCAGTTCGGTAAATTTTGTGTGCCCCCGTCCTCAGCCGGGCATAAGTCGCCACTGGATTCCCGCCCAGTGGCGATTGCTTTTCCGGCCTCGAAAGGGCGCTTCCTGTCGTCTCATTTTACGAAACGCTACAAACGTTCACGCTATTCGCTGATGATGTCGCGCGCCCGCAGCATCGCTAAAATCGCGTTAATTTTTGCAGTGTCAGTCGAGCCGTCGCTCGCCGCGTTGGAGATGGCTGCGCTCGGCGGCGCAACTGGTTCAATTTGCGCTTCGACTTCGTTGATTTCGCGTTCGATGTCGAAAATCGCGTCGTTGACAGCTTGGGCAAAGTCCGCTTCGGAATCCTCGACGAGGCGGATGTTTCTGGGAGTGCTGGGCATGGAAAAATTTCTCTAAAAAATTTTGGTTTTTTGTGTCACACCTTACGGCGCGGCGGAGAATAGCGTCGTCCGGCCAAAACCTCGGTCGCCCCACATCGCCACGCTGCCGCCGACCGGAGCGGCCTCGATTTGTGCGACGGTGCGACCGAGCGCGGACGCCAACTGTGCGCTCGTCCAGGCGAAATCAAAATTCGCGTCCGGGTCGCTGGTGTATTTCGTGACCGATGTCGAAAACGCGCCACTCGTCAAAACGACCTCGTATTTGAAGCCTTGGCTGGTCGGCTTTTCGCTGAGGCGATTGCCTTCGGGAAATCGTGTGCGGGAGCGGCCCGTGAGACGTAAACCGCCGTTTTCGCGCACCGCTCGCACGCCGCTGGGTGATAACGGCTCGATGTTGCGGGCGCGCCACGTGGTTTCGAGCTGCTCGATTTGCGTGTTTTCGGTGCGGTCGTCGCCGTAGCGCGGAATGAACTTGCAGCGCAGATTCTTCCCGATGTGTTTCGATTCCAGCGTGCGGAATCTGGCGGGCATTTTTTCGCCCTCTTCGTTGACCAGTAACACAAATTTCGCGTTGGTCGGCAGCGCTTCGCCCACACGCGCAGCGTTGGCGTGGGGCGAGCCGATGCCCGCTTGCGGATAATCGCTGCCCCATCTGCCCGCTTTCACGCCGGTGAGCGTGTAATCGTTCCCAACTCCAGCGGCTGCGGTCGTGAACGAAACGACGAGGCCGTTTTCAAACACCATCACGTTGTGGCCCACCGCGACTTGCTCTGGAGTCGCGGAGTGCAGTTCGCCGTTGTAGAGTCGCACCGGCATCGGGTTGTCATTTGTGTAACCGGCTTCGGGAGGATTGGGCGTCCAAGGCGCGCGGAGATAGCCCATTGTGGCGCGCGTTTTGGCGATGAGTGGCTCTTCTTTTTTCTTCCAGCCCTCGGTTTCCTCGACCTCGATTTGCATAGCGACGTGGCCCCAGTCGCGCCCCGCGATTTGCGTGGCCGCCATCAAAACCCCAGGCTTGGCAATCATGTCCGGCGAGTTCTCGGAAAGCGCGACGCAATCGCACAGGAACCCAATCGGCGCGCTTTCGCCGTCCGGCAATGGGCTTTCCCAATCTGGCGCTTCGTCTCGGATTGGCAGCGTGTAAATCAGCCGGTCAAGCCCTGTAGCCAGCGAGGTCGTCGGCCCGAAAAACGGCTGATTGGTTTGCGGCAACTCGACTTCCTTCAACCCTTCGGGCGTTTCGATTTGGATTGTATCGGCGGGAAGTAGTCGCAAGTGGCGAAGCCCCCACGAAAGCGGGAACGCTTCGGCGCGCGCGGCTTTTTCGTAGAGCGCGATTTTTGCAGCGCGGTGAGCGCGGCCCGCGTTCATCGAAGCCGTGATGGAAGTCGAATCGCGCCGACCGCCACGCGCGCCACGACTCGAATCGTCGAACGCGCCCGCGCGCTTCACGACGCGAAGGCCGGGGAAATTCTCGCGGCCTGGGTCGGAGAAGTTGATTTCGCCCGCCAGCGGCAGTTCGGCGGCATCGGCCATTTTTTGCTCGAAAACCGGCGTTTCGTCGCCGTCCGATTTTTGCAAAATTTCGCGGCCACGCAAAACCGCAACCGCCACGCGACCGCGCCGAACCGCCTCGATGACACCGTTGCCTTCGCGCAACGTGAAATTGTGCAGGTAGCCGAGTTCTTCGATGGCCGATGCGCCCGATTTGCGGTTCGCCACGACATAGCCCTCGTCGTCGCGCGGCGCCACCGAAATGCCTTCCAATTCGTGCAAATCCAAATCGTCCTCGAAGAGGCTACGCCACGAGCAGATTTCGGCAACGACGGCGCTTAAATCGGTGACGGCGTTGTAGACATCGAAGGTGCAGTTCGGAATCTGGTTGCCGTATTTTTCGAGCGCTTGCCCCTCAAAAAACACGCCCCAAAGCCCAGGATAGGCCGTCCACATTCCGATGCCTTTTTCGGTTTCCAGATACGAATCAATCGGCTGGTTAAAGAGGCCAGGGTAGATGCGAAATCGCCCGTTTTTGTTGCTCGTCCAATGGTTGTTGGCGTAGGTCGTGGTGAATCGGCGCTCATTCCCGTTGTTCCAATCGTAGTAGACCTTTTCGTTCAAACGAATGCGTTTGATCCGCGTAATTGGCCCCATTCCGCCAATCACAAACCAGGTGCCGTCGTAGGTGTATTCGGTGACACTTGGCCCGCCTTTGCCATCGACTTCCTCTTTGTTCTCATCGAGTCCGGGCGAATAAACCAAGACTCCGCTCTGCCGCCAAAATCCCCAGCCTTTGGGAAGTTCGGCGCCTTCTTGCGCGAGCTGGACACCCAAATCTTGGAGTCGTTGGCCCTGTGTTTTTTGGCCGCTGCCCAGGAGCATTCCGACGCCAGCCAAGCCAACGCCCCACCAACCGCCACTCAGAAACGCACCGCCGAGCGTCATCGCCGTGTTGACAACTTTGCCCATTAAAACCCCCCTTTGTCAACCAGCGACGGCACCCGAAACGCGGAGACGAGCGATTGCAGCCAACCGTCAGCCAGCGGCCCCTCGACCACGCGCGGGTTGGGCTGCGCGGCTTTCGAGTGGATGAAATAAATCGGGCCTCCATCGGCGTGGTGATATTTGCCGATGTCGGTCACGAGGCCCACGTGGTTTGGGAAGTCGTCGCCTTCAAAGCGAAACAGCAAAACGTCGGCGGGGCGAAGCAGCGCCAGGTGCGGCGAAATTTTCTCGCCTTCGCCAAGTAAGATTTCGGTTAGCGTTTCGTCACTGGCGCGCCGCGAATACTCCAACCGTAGTGCGTCGTTTTGCTTGGGCTGCCAACCGGCACGCAGCAGCGACTCGATAACGAGGCCCACGCAATCAATGCCGTCAACGCCTCGGCCTCGATGCCGCCAGCGCATGCCCAAAAACGAGCGCGCATTTTGGAGGACATTCTCGGCTGTAAAAATCGAATTTTCCATTTCAAAAACTGTTGGAGTTAGCGGATGCGGTTTGCCGATTCTCTCGTTGGAATCAGCGGTTCGAGCGCGGCATAGCGACCGCTGCCCAGAATGTTTTGGAACTCGGCCAACGTGCGCGGCGCGCGAATTTGGGCGCGCACCGATTGCCCAGGCGCAATTGGCGCGGGCGTTTCGGTCGTGGTCGTAAACCAGCCGGTCGAGGGGTCAAAGGCCAAGACGCCAGTTTCAAATCCGGCATTGGCGCCCGACTGAAACAAAACGATGCCGTCCTCGAAACGCGCATCAGGATATTGGCCACCAATCGGCAAACGAAAACGGCGGCGCGGCCACGCCGAATCAACTTCGGAAACTGCCGCCGTTCGCCGCGCTGGTGGCCCATCGGCGCAGTTGCCGTCGAGATTGAACGATGCGAGTTCTGGGTCGCCCCAGCGCGCGCGGCTATCTCTCGACGTCACTTCCAAAACTTCGCCCTTCAAACGATGAACGAGCGAGCGAAGGCTCCAGGTCACGTCCCGACCTTTGACGGTTCGTGCGCCCAAATGCCCGCGCAAAAGCAACATCGCGCGTGGCGTTCCATCGTCGCCGAGCGGTTTTTTCCAATCGAAAACGAGAAGGTGAAACCGCGCGTTTTCGTAGCGACCGCGCCACACGTCCGCTTCCGAAAGCACCGCGCCGCTGCTCACGTCGCCCATGCAAAACGTCGCTTCCATATTGTCCACTTGTGACGGCGAATCGGATTTCACGACGTTGGAAACGCGAAGCGCGGCCCGGTGGCTGTAAGCCGTCGCGGGCACAACCACATTTCGGTTCGGGCGAATCGGAATGGTGAGGGTGGCCAGCTGCACGGGACGGCGAATGTTGGTCGCGCCGAAAACGCCGCCATCGGCGCGCTCGATGCGAATCGCGTAGGCCACAAACGTGGTGCCGAGTTTCAGAGCGGCATCGAATTCGGGAGAGGCCCACGTCATTGCGTCGCTTCCTCAATTTCGGGGAGGTCGATGGTTTGCCCTGCCAAAGCGTGGGTGCAGTCGCTCAAAAACTGGATGCGGCCATCAGTCACAAACGAGTGGCAAACGCCGCATCCGATGCCGGGAGGCAATGCGATTCCTGTGCGCTGCGTGAAGTTACACCAGCAATCGGGACTGTGGTGTTCAGGGATGTAATGCCCAGAGCGAACTAAAACAGAAGGAGAAAGCGTTGGCCGCTCACAGTCGCCATTCCAAGTCCATTGCGGGCCTGAAGTTGCGTTTGTGACATCAACGACGTGGTGTTCTTTGCAGCCTGGGCAGTAGAATCGAAGGACACCATGTGTCGCACTAAATTTCGCACGGTTCATCAGATTTCGAGGTTTTCCTCCAGAGGCACGTCAAAAGCGCGCACCAAACCAGCGGGGTCGGTCTCGTAGCGTAGCTTCGATTGCGCGAAAATCATCGGGCGATAGAACCCGCCGTCCCATCGTCCGGGCGCCGAAATTCCGGTCACGATGCCGGTGTTTTGGTTGAGCGTGCCGCCCGCCGCGCCGCCGCTGAGAATCACGCCCGATTTCGGGCGTGTGATGGGATGAACGTAAACCAAAGGCCCGAATTTGTAGTGCTTGAAAAGCCGATATTGGCCATCGAAAAGCTCGACGTGCCCTTCGCCATTTCGGGCCGTCGCGGTGTTGTCCATCGGGTCGTCCACCAGGAACGCCATCGCGCCGCCGCTCACCAGAAAAAACGAGTAGATGTCATCGAAGCGAAGTGCGGGCGTGTCCTCGAACTCTTCGCGGATGTAGGAGACGGTGAGTTCCCACACCGCAAACGGGTCGTTTTGGTTGATGTCCCACAGGCCCTTTTTTCCGGTTTTGGTGACATCGAAACTCAAGTCGCCGGTGAGACGAACATAGCCCGGAGGCAAAATCGCCGAAAGTGTTTGTGCCATGATTTACCCTTTCGGGTTGGGGAAGCGTTGGCACATCGAAAGTATCACCCAAAATTTTGTCACCCTGGGTGACAAAATCAGGCTTTGAGCAGTGAACCGAGAATCGAAAACGCGACTTGCTCGCCGCTCGGCTTCGAGCCGGGGCCACCAGAAGAAGAGCCACCTGCTGTGGTTTGGCGAGTAATAATGGTGGCCTCTTTGATGTTTTCCACCGCGTTTTCTATGTAGAAAACCGCGCTTTCGAGTTTTTTTCCGCCTTGCGTTTTGTCGGCAGTGCCGCTTGGCGCCCCACCCAGGGTTCCAGCGAAACCATTGCCGCCCAAAAGAGCACCTGCGGCGCTCATCCAATCCGGCAAGCCATTCTTTTGTGGAATACCGCTTTGGTCGCTCACTTCGCCCCGATTGGGGCGTCTAAACAAGCCGTCTTCGCCTTCTGAAACGTCCACGCCGGTGATGGCTTTGGTGGCCGTGTTCGCCAGCCACTCGAAAGCGCGCCGTTTGGCGATGTCGGCGAGGCCACGCAGATAGTTTTGCACCATTGCCCGCGTGCCGCGCTCCGAGCCTTCGTTCATCGACTGAAAAAGCAAATCACGCAATTCGAGCGCTTTGTCGCGGATGTGACTCAGGCGCTCGCCTTCGCGGGTGATTTCGACTTGCTCCTTCTGCTGCTCTTTTTCCTCCTTGGTGACTTCGCGTTTCGAGAGCAGATTTTGATAGCGCTGCTCGATTTCGAGGCGCGCTGCCGCGCTCGTCACGCCCTGAAGTTCCAGGTCTTTTTGCGCTTGCAGCGTCGCCTCGACCGCTTGGGAAATCCGCCGCCGCGTCTCCTGCAACTGGTTGATTTCAGCTTCGTTTCGTAGTTGCTGCTCGTAAAGCCGCAGCCGTTCCTCGACGTCGAATTTTTCCGATGCGGCCAACTGCGCGTTTTCGGCGCGAAGGCGGGCGCGTTGCGCCTCCAGTTGAAGTTGGATTTGCAGCTCTTCGTCGCTCAAATCGCCGCGCCCAAACAATGCGCGCTGGGCCTCGAAACTCTCGCGCGAAATGACAGCGCCTTCTCGTTCACCGCGATTTTTCGCGGTCGCGCGGTTCCGTGCAGCGCCGTCGTAAGCCGACGCCGCGTCAATTCCGGCGCGGCCAACCGCGTCGAGCGCTTCGTCTTCGCTCATCGTGCCGTTGGCGATGGCCGCTTCGAGCGATTTGGCTTTGGCTGCCATCGCGTTGTATGCGGCCATCGCCCTCGCGCGCTCGCCCTCGTTCATCGAATCATCGCCCAAAAGCGCGGCTTCGACGCCGGTGGCGAGCTGCGATTCTTCAAACTCGCGCTGTGCTACGGCTAATTCCCGCGTCAGCGCGATGCGTTCGCTGATGGAATCGTTGACCTGTTTGCGCGCCAAAAATTCGTCGGCGAGGCGTTTGGCTTCGTCGGCAGTTCGGCCTTCATCGAGCAAACGGTTGAGTTCGTCTTGGTGCGCGACGACGTTTTCGAGGCCACGCGCGATGGCGGCTTCGGGAATGCCCGCCGACTTTGCCAAAAACTCGCGCTGTTGAGTGAGCAGCGCCAGTTCACGGTTTTGCTGCGCGGTGGCCACCGCCACGCGGCGCGCCGATTCATCGCTGCGCGCTGCGTCGTAGGACTGCGCGGCTTTGGCGACGGCATCGGCGGCGATTTGGTTGGCCTCGGCGAAGCGTTTTTGGTTCCAGAGCGCCACGATTTGGCTCGACGAATAAACCTCGACGCGCTTTTGCGCCAGAAACATCGTGCGCTCGTAATCGGCCATGTTGCCGTTCGATTGCGCCAGCGCCTGGGCACTGAGTGCCAAAACGCGCTGTTTCTGGTTTTCGGCGGCGTTGAAGTCGCGCGTCATCTCCGCCGCGTCGTCGGTGGCTGTTTTGCGCGCCGAAGAGTAGTCGGCGGCGTTGGCGACCGCGCGGTCGCTTTGCATCTGGCCGCGCGAAATCTTCTCGCCGTTTTGGATGCGCTCCCAGAGTTTTTGCTGCGCCTGAAGTCGAAACGTGTTCGATTCGCCGGGCCGCGCTCCTTCGTTTACGAGGTTGCCCCAGCCCGCGCGCAGCAGATTGAAATCGCCCAGCAGCTTATTTTGCGCTTTGACAAATTCGGGCGAAGCCGCGACATCTCGTTTGGGCGTCGCCTGAAATTGCGGCGCCGTGCGAGATGGTTGCGAACCGCCACTGGCTCCCGACTGCGCGCTGTATTTCGCGTGAAGCGCGTTGTAGCGGCGTTCGTAGTCGGAAAGCCCGTCGCTGCCGACCGTTTTTTTCCACGCCGCATTGGAGAGGTTTTGGCTTTTATCCGGCCCCAATTCTCGGCGAATGCGCGCATCCAAACTCTGCGAATTCGATTCGCTGGGCGTTTGGCCCGTCGCTGCGCTACTCACGCGGATAAACGCCACGCCCGCATGGTCGTAGCGGTAGCGCGCGCCCTCGACGACTGTGGATTTCGCGTTGTTTTTGCTGCCTTCGTTGCCGCCGATGGTTTCAAATGTTCCGTCGGCGTTGACTTTGGAGACAACCGCCGCGTGCGAGCGCGTTTTGCCGACGTTTTTCATCGTCGCCACGTCGCCGACGCTTGGCGCGCCGCGATAAAGCCGCCCGTTTTTTTCGCCCCACTCGCGCAGCCCGCTGACCGACAAAGTGCCGCCCGCCAGTTTCTCGCCGGTGAGTTCCTGGTGAACCGCTTGCACGAAGCCGACGCACCACTCCGCGCCCAGCGATTTGCCCATCGCGCGCGCAATCGCCGGATTGTTTTGGCGCGCGCCCAAAAAGCCGCGTGCGACCGCAGCCGCATCGCCGCCAATTCCGCCCGAATCGCCGCGCGCGCCATCGAGCGCGTTGTAATCGCGCATAGCGTCGGCGCGACCCGACAGCGACCGTTCAACGCCGCGTGCGTTGGTGCCGATCCACGCCGCCGTCGAAGCGGCTTTAGACTTCGCGTCGCCGATGCGACCGCCGAAATTATACGCCGCTTCCTGCGCCCGAACCGCTGCCAAAAACCCGCTCATGTCGGCGCCCGATTGCGCGAGCGAAAACAGCGAAGAGTTGTTATTCGAGCGGAGCGCGTCGCGTTGTTGCGTCAGTTTTTCGGTTTGTTCGACCAAACGCGCGACTTCGACCGCTGCGGCTTTGATGGGCGCTGGAATCGCGGCGAACTCCTGGGCGAAAAGTCGCGCTTTGAGGCGCGCCGCGTCGGTGGTTTCGCCGATGCCCAACAGTTGCTCTTGCATCTGCCCCATCGTGCCGGCGAGTCCGCCCCAGGCGCGGGCGCTGACGTCGAGTGATTGCGCCGCCGCCGCGCGCGCCCGTTCTTCGATGCGATTGGCCAGCGCCTCGCGCTCCCGAATCGCTTTTTCGGCGCCGCGCTGCTTTTTTTCGGTTTCCTGTTGCGCTTTATCTTTTTTCGGTGACGCGACGTCAGAAGCCGAAAGTGTGGGAGCAGGGCGCGCGGCAGAGGCGGCTTTGGCTTCTTCCTGCCGCCGTTTTTCGGCCATGTCGAGGCGCATTTTGGCCGCCGCTTCCGGCCCCATGATGGCGTCGAGCGGCTGCGGCCCGTGCGGTTGTGGCAAGGGTTTCGGGCCTTGAGTGAGTTTCTCTCGCCATTGGGCTTCATTGCGAAGGCGCTTCGTGCGTTCGCTGCCACGTCGCCGCGCTGCCGCCGCCGATTCGTCGGCGACATCAAGGGCTTGTGTTCGGTGGCTGCCTTCACCATCCCAGCCCCAGCCCATCCCCCAGTCGATAAGGTTGTTGTCGAGGGGCGTTTGGATATCCCAGTAAGGGCGTCCGGCTTTGGTGATGCCGATGGCGTTGGTGATGTGTTTGAAAAACGGCTCGACGATAACCTGCGCGTGCAATTTTCGCTCATCGAGCAGCTTTTGCGCGCGCGAAAGTTCCGCGTTCATAATCACGGCCAAATCGGGGTTTTTGACCTTGAACTTGATTTCGTTGCGAAGCGCGCTCAGGCGTTGCAGCGATTCATCGAGCTTGGCCACGTCGGTGCCCGCCGCATTGATTTCGCTGCGTAGCGTCTCGATTTTTCCGGCGAGTTGCGAGTTTTCGGGCAACTTCACTTTGCCCAAATACTCCGTCATCGTGCCGAAGGACTTGCCCAGATTTTCGGTGTTATCGCGCAGTTTGGCGCTGGCGTCGGCGATGGCATTGAGGCCCGTGCCGACGATGGCGAAGCTGCCCGCCACAGCCGCCAGCGCCAAGAGCGCAGTAACTGGATTGGCCAGGCTAAACGCTGCCAGCGTCATCACGGCGCTGCTCAGGAGCTGGACGTTGCCCGCCAAAAGTGAAACCGGCCCGGCCAGAACAACCGCCGAGGTGAGCGCCAACACGGTTTTCTGAATCGGCGACGGCAACGCGGCAAACGACTCGACCATGCCGCCGATGGCGCCAGGAAGAGTATTTGATGCGTTTTTCACCACATCGTTGACCGCTGGCCCGACTCGCTCGGAAAGCGAGATGGCCAACTCATTCATGCGGTTTTTGAAAATCTGGATTTGGCTGGCCGTTGTCGCGTAGCGTTTTTCGGCTTCCTGCGAGAGCGCGTTATTTTCGCGCCATGCCTGTGTGCCAGTTTCCAGCGACCGCGCCAGTAAATCGCCCGCGCCCGCTGTGCGCAGCAAGGCGTCTCGCACTCGAATTTCGCCCAGCCCCAAGCGCTCCAGAACACCGAAAACGTTGCCGCCCGCTTTTTGGATGCGCCCCAATCCCTCGACAAATGCAACGATGGCGCCCGCAGCGTCCGTTTTATAGGCGCGCGAAAAATCCTTGGCGCTTTGGCCCGCGACTTTAGCGAAAATCGGCAGCAGAGCGCTTTGGGTGCGAACCGCTTTGTCGATGTCCACGAAAACGCGCGAAAACGCGGTTCCGCCCGCTTCGGCTTCCATTCCGACCGACGCCAATGCCGCGCCAAACGAAGCGATTTGCGCTTCGGACAATTTGATTTGTGCGCCCGCACCAGCCAGGCGCAGGCCCATTTCGAGAATTTCGCTTTCGGTCGAGGCGGTGTTATTTCCCAGTGCGACGATGGTCGAGCCGAGTTCATCGAAATCGCGCTGGCTCATCTGCGTGATGTTGGCAAATCGCGCCAAGCCATCGGCGGCCTCGTCACTCGAAAGGTTTGTTGCCACGCCCAAATCGGCCATCACGCGCGAAAACGCGGCAATGGACGCTTTCTCGATATCGAGCGCACCAGCGGCTTCGGCGATGGCGGCAATTTCCGAAGCCGTGATGGGAATCGGATTCGGCCCCGCCGCCATGTCTCGCAATTGGCGTTCGATAACCGCGAGTTCGGCTTCGGTCGCGTCAACCGTTTTGAGGACGCCCGCGAAAGCGCTTTCCCATTCGATGCCCGCCGCCAAAACGTTGCCGCCCGCGATGGCGACCGGAGCCGTCACCATCGCCGACAGCATCGCGCCGGTCGTGGTCGCGTCCTGGCCGCTCTCTTCGGCGGCATCGGCGCTCTGGCCCACGCGCTGCGCTGCCGTCATCGCGGCGCGGCGTTTGGCGGCCATCTCATCGCGGAGCGCCTGACGCGTTTCGGCTTCGACTCTCAGCCGCTCGATGCGCCGTTGCAAACGCGCTTCATCGGCCAAGACCGCGCCGTGTCGCCGCGCCCGGAGTTGGCGTTCGATGCGCTCGACGCTTGCATTGGTTTTGAGCGTTTCCGACGTGACCAAATCGCCCTGGCGCTGTGCCGCGAGGCGCGCCGCGCGAGACACGGCATCATCGGTGGCCGATTGGCGCGCGAGTTGACCCGCACTTCGCTTGGCCTGACTTTGCGCGGCGATTTGTGCGAGTTTTTGTTGGTGCGCGGCCTCGGCCTGCTGTCGCCGCGTTTGGCCCTGTGCTTCGAGGTTGTCGATTCCGGCGACGCTGCGCGCTGTGGCATCGAGCGCGGCTTGTTTGCGCCGGGCCGCGCCAGCGCGCTCGATTTGTTCGAGTTTTTGCGCTTCGACCTGCGCGCGCGCCAGCGCGGTCGCGCGAATGCGTTCGATGGCATCGTTGGTTGCCGTCTCGCGCGAAATTTGTGCTTGCTGGCGCCGCGCGCCCGCCGCCGCTTCGATTTGGTCGATGCGCGATTGGCTCTGGCGCTGCGCCGCCTCGATTTTGGTTTGGGTTTGCGAGCGAATCGCGGTTTCTTTGGCGGCGCTCGTGCGCGCGATGCGCTCGACCTGTGCAACGGTTTGTGCTTCGGTGCGTGGATTAACGACCGGCGTGGACTGCGAATTGGCTGTCGCGGGCGCCGACGTGCGCGTAGAAGCGCCACCGGAGGAAGAACCAGAGCGCGTTCCGGCGACCGGAAGCGGCGCGCTCAAGTCGCGGCGAAGGTCGGCATACGCGCGCTTGAGCGCCGCGATTTGATTCAGCGCGCCATCGATTTGCAGGTCAATTTTGGCTGAGTCAAATTCACGGTCAGCAAAATTTTGGATTTTGCGACCGGCGCGGTCGAGTTTCTGGTCGAGAGCCGAATCATCAGCTTCGACCAGAACCCGCAGTTCGGCGATATCAATAGCCATGTCCAAGGGGAAGCGTGGTCACGGCAACGCCGCTCAGGGCGTGATTCAAAAAAGCAAAAGCGCGGCGCCAAAACCGGAACGGTCAAACGGGCCGCGCTTTGGGCGCTTGTTGATGTGGAAACGGGCTTAAGCCGCGCGTTGCATTCGGTCGAGGCGTGATTTGCGCTCGCTTTCGCGCGCCGCGTTTTCGGCTTCAATGGCGCGGCCTTGCTCCTGAGCCATCGCCAGGGCGTGGACTTCATGAAACAGCGAATCGGGCAGCGCCCTCGCGCGGTCGCAATCGCCGCCTGTCCAAAAATCAGCGACCCGCTTGATTTGCAGCAGTTCGAGCGCTTTGGGCCAAGGGCAGGGGTAAAGCTTTTTCCCGGCGTTGGGGTCTTTGAGTGGCACGAGCGCGGGGTTTGCCTCGCCGTAGTTGCCAAACCAAAACGCCAACTGCCGGATTAGGTAGGGTTTGGGCCGGTCAGAGCGCCCGCCAACGCGTCCTCGATTTTCTTGAGCAGCACATCCGAAAACGAAGCGAGAATTTTGGCGTCCGCTTCGAGTTCTTCGGGCGTTTTATCGACTTTGCCGCTGAAAACCGGCGATTTGTTTTCGTCTTCGATGTCGCTGCCCGCGACCAGATAAGCGACGGATTTCGCGCGCAAAAACCGAATTCCCTCGTTTGTCTCGTTGACTTGACGGCGAATCGTTTCGATTTCGCACTGGAAGGCCGCGATTTTTTCGCCCGCCGCCTTTTCGATTTCTTCGAGCGTGAAAGGTTTGGCGGCTTTACGGTCGCGCGCGTTCAATTTGGCATCGCGCTCGGATTGCAACTGCGCGGCGAAGGCATCCACGTCGGCTAAATTGCCAATGGCGGCGATGCGGTCGTTGGTGCGGTTGCGGAGCATCGCGGCTTTGAGTTCGAGTTCGTAGCGCGCTTGCAAAATTCCGGCGTAGGTGGTGCCCTCGCTGGTTTTGGTGGCGTCGGTTTCGGCCTCTTTTTCGAGGGCGCAATCGATTCTGAAAACGACGGGGCCGTGTTGGACTTCGACCGGTGTCGTCGCGGCGCGAATTTCGTGCAAAAATGGCATTTCGAGAAGTGAGAGATGGGTCGCCAGCCAGAAACGGCTGGCGACCGGAGAGCTAACGGAGTTCGCTTGAGCGGCGCTTACGCGATGATGGTTTCCTCGGTGGGGCCGCTGCGGGTCAGTTGCAGCGAACCTTTATCGACTTCGGCGGGCGAAAACGCGCGGTCACGTGGCCCAAGCAAAACTTTGAGGCGCCATTTTTCTTGACCAGAAACCTGGCCTTTCGGATAGACCTCAAAGTAGGGCTTGACGCCCGCTTTGATGCAATCGCCGACTTGTTTGAAAAACTCTTTTGTCCACAGCACATCGGCAGAGAAAGTCGCCGAGTTCAAGCAGTAGGCGAGGACTTTCGCGCGCTGCTCGACATTGCCGAGCGTGGTGATGTCTTCGTTATCGACCGTTTCGCTGGTTTTGAGAGTTTTGAAGTAGTCGGTCACATCGACCAGGGTGTTGGGCGCCGCAGCGGTGCCCATCAGGATGACGCATTTGTCGGAGATTTCAAATTCCATTTTTGAACCATGTGGAAGCGTCGGTTCAATCGAAATTTCAGAGGTTGCCTTGCGGCGAATGCCTTACGGCGCTGGTAGGAAAATGCCGCGTTCGAGCGCGGCAGTGAACACCGCTTGCGCGCCGGTCAGGACGTAGCGGCAACGCGTCCAGCGCTTCACGACGGTCGTCGGGCTGCCGGTTTCTTTGGCGCCGCGCTCGGTGTGCGTGTGCGCCACCAGCTCGGCGCTGGTCGAGAGGTTGGGCGCGGTCGCATCGCCATCGGCGTGGTCGATGATGATTTGAACGCTGCCTCCGGGCGCAACAGCGGCGAGATGCGAAGCGACGCAGAATCCGACGCGGCTTTGGCCACCATCAATCCACGCGTCGGCACCTGACGCCGTGACGACGTTGTAAATCGCCGCCGTCTGCCCGCCTTCGAGCGTTGTGGCGATGGCCGCATTCTGCGGCGCGGCGCTCGAAATCGTCGCGCCTTGACCGCTTGCGGTTGGAGCAGACGGAGTCGCGCCAACGGGGAGATAGGATTTCATCGCCAGAGAAGGCGTTGTAATCGTCAATTTCTCGCTTTGGGCACCCTGAAATTCGTTGACGATGTAGACCGTATTGCCGATTTGAACCGAGGCGGGATATGAGTCACCATACGCAGAAGCCAGACCCGCATTAGTGACAGTATTGGCAACGGTATCGTAAATCTCTGTTGCTGGATTATTGCCTGAAACAACGTAAATTTTACTGCCAGAAACCAGGAGAGCAGGGCGAATGCGGGAGAAAGACAAGTTCACCTTTGTCGCAGACGTGTTCGCTACTGGGTCGTATTCGTAAATGTTTACACTCGATCCTACGCCACCAAACAAATAGATTTTCCCGTTACCTGAAAGTGCGGCACTCATATAAGCGCGGCCTTGAGGGAGAACCGCCGATTTTGTTGAAATCGTGTCCGTTACTGGGTCGTATTCACAAATCGCTGTGCTCTGCACTCCGCCCGCCCGCCAGCCACCAAACAGCAAGATTTTTCCGCTGAGCGTTACTGACGCAAAACCGTAGCCACCTTGAGGGAGAACCGCCGATTTTGTTGAAATCGTGTCCGTTACTGGGTCGTATTCACGAATCGCTGTGCTGTGAACCGTGTCAGCTGTATTGCCACCACCAAATAGATAAATTGTGCTGCCCACTGCGGCGGCGGCACAATACAGCGAATTAGCGGGCAAAACCGCCGATTTTGTTGTCCATGCGTTGGTCGCCGGGTCGTATTCGCGGATGGCTGTTCCTGCACTGCCAGACGCAAAAACGTAGGCTTTTCCGTTTACAGATGCGCTCCAGGCAAAGTTGCCGCTCGATTGTGGCAACGCCGCCATAGCGCCGAAAACGGGCGCTTCAGCGCTGGAGGCGCCTTTCGCGACGAGCGTATTCACACCCGTCGCGGTGCGTTGATTCGCTTGGAACGCGACTTCGGTGATGGGCAGCGTGAAATTCGCGCCGCCATTGAAGGCGTAGTTTCCCGTGTTGCCGTTGGCAATCGCCGCGCTTTGCACCGCGCCGCCGATGATTTCCGTCGCCGCGATGTCGGTCGAGCCGTCCCATTCCAAATCGAAAACGCCGTTTCGCGTATTCGTTCCTGAAAGCGCTGTGACGGTCGTAATCGTGACAGTGCGGCCTGGATGCAACGCCTCTAAATCACTTTTCACGAACGCCAGAAGCGCGGCTTGGTTTGCGAACTGTTGGAGCGTGAACTGGGGCCGCGTGGTGGCGCCCGATTTGAACGCGAGGAACTGCCATTGGTCGGCGGCTGAGAGGGTCAGACGCCATTTTTCGTTGCCGCCAACGCCAGCGTTGCCGTTGAGAGCGTGAAGGCAAACGCCGTCGCGCACCATCGATTTCGAGGTGGCGAAATCGGCGTTCACCGTTGGCACGCCCGAAACCGTGACGTCGGCACCGATATCGGCGAGCAGCGAATCGAAAAAGAGCGCCTCGGAGCCGTGCAGCAGCGAGCGTGGGCCAATCAGCACCTTTTTGCGGTTTTTGTCGCGGCCAAAAGCTGTGGCCAACTGCGCGCGCAAAACTTGCGGGTCGAGATGCGAAAAACCCTCGAAGCCCGCCGCGCCGGAGCCGAGGCCATAGGCGTATTCTTTGGCGCGTCCGGGCGCCTGGAACGTGGTAACGTCCAAAATTTCGCGCCCGTCCTGGACGGAGGCTTTGTTGTTGAGGCGCGTTTCATCGCGGCCATCAATTAAAATCGCGGCGCTGACGCCGATTTCAAATTCTGCCATTTCGTAGTTTTCACGGCACCGATGGCCGCAATTTCAGATGGAACACGCCGCCCATCGAGTAGCTGGTCGAAACCTTCGCCGGTGGAATCGCGTTTCCCGAAACCGGCAGCGCGACTTCGAGCGCGCAGTAGAGACAGCGGTAGCCGAGCGGCTCGAAATACCCATTCAGCGCACTCACGATGGCGGCCATTCGTTGGCGGCCAAACTCGTCGCGCGCTTTACCATCGAGCAGCCACAACGCCCGTTTCCAGAGCGTGTGGCCGTTGGCGTAATTGGCGCCATCGGCATCGGCGAAATGCGAGCGCACCATGAAGGCCATCGTCCTCACCGCTTCGCCGCCGAGCGTGTTTTCTCGATGCTCCGCCGTTGGCCGGTAGACCAAGAACGGCGTGAGGATGCCCGTTGGCGCGGCATCGAAAAACGCGCCTTTGCCCGCCGTCACCAAAACCGAATCGGTGGTGAGCAGCGCGCGCAGCGTCGTGAGAAGAGCGGCTTCGTGGGTCATGACAGTTGCCGGATGCGAAGGCTCTCGAAAAACGCGCGGCCTTTGCCGCCCGCCCACGCCAGAGCCGCTGGCTGTGCCCACGACCGCTCGTGGATTTCGTGGTGAGTGCCGTAGGCCAGCATCGTGGAAACCGCGCAGACGAACACATGGGCACCCATTTCGGGCAGTTCGGTTTGGCCCGCGACAATCGCGTTGAACGCTTCCTCCGGACGCGCGCCGCTGCCGTAGTTGGAGGGATTATCGCGCCACGCTTCGCGCGCTTTGGCAAGGGCTTCGTCGTAATCGCTTCGTCCCGATGCGGCAACGTAAAGCGACTGCGCCAGCGCCCTGGTATCGGATGCGATATCAAAAACGCCCGCGTCGAGCGCCTCGGAGATAAAATCACGCAATTGCTCCGCGCCTTTTTCGGTGTAGGCCGCGACCTGCTTGCCAATCGAAGTTTTGGCCTGCGGCAGCCGGTTGTAAACGAGTTGAACGCGGCTCATCTACGACGCAAAACCTCCGAAGCCAAAACGATGGCCACCACCAAAATCACGCCTACTACGTGGAACATCGTGTGCAGAGATTTTTTGTCACCCAGGGTGACAAAATCTTCCCACAGGCCGCGCAGAAGATTCCCGAAAACGAAAACCATCGCCAGAGCCGCAACCGATAAAGCGCTCAAAGTCAGGAGAAAAATCGGGGTCACAAAATCTCCTGACACCACACGAGTCGAAGCGGACAATGCGAATCTGCCGCGCCCGGAAACAGCACTGGAAAGCGGCGCGCGCCGATGCGAAGTTCGTCGCCGATTTTCACGTCGAGCAACGGCGATTCGGGAACCGAAATCACCCACTGCGCGATAGCCAAAACCTGCTCCGAAACGTTCGCCTGGGCGCCGCCCGCTTTGAATTTCGCGGCGTTGGCCAACTCCCCGCGCATTTCCGCGCGTTTGGTCGGCGCGTTGCTTCCGGCTCCGCTTCCCGTCGAAACCGGAAAGCCAAAGCCATCGAAGCCATCAAGAGTTGAAGGCGTGGACGCCGAAGGCGCGCGCCAAACCTCGACATCATCAGGCAGGTGGCCAACCAGAGCGGCGTGAATCGAAGGCGGAAACATCACTGGCAAACGAGCGAGACTTCGGCGAAAATTTCGTCTTCAACCGCGTTTTCGCGCGCGGCTTGCGCCTGAGCGCGCCAGCGGTCGGCAATCATCAAAACTGCTTTGGTCGGCGGTTCGCCGTTGGTTTCGAGGCCAACGGTTTTGATGTATTGCAGCGTGCGGGCGAGGTCGTTGGCGGCGATGGTTTCGAGAGCCAACGCCGCCACTTCTTTGAGGCTACCGCCTTCGAGCGCTGCGAAATCTTCCAAGGCCGCATCGCTGAAAACTGGCGAGGTGCCCTGGTCTTTGAGCAGCAGCCGCAAGCGGCGTTTTTCGTCGGCGGTGAGCATCGGTTTTTAGGCGCCCTTGATGCGCTTGACGCTGCGCGCGTCAACGACTTTGCCGCCAACCACGTCGCCGACTTTGACTGCGTAGGTGTGGTTTTTGAAGCTGCCCTCGCTGGCCAACGCGCCTTCCACATCGGGCATTTGCGTGTAGGTTTTCGGGCCAGCCTGGAAGCCTTCGAGATAGGCGATTTCGAGGAATTTCTCGTCGCCGTCGTAAAGGAACCAGTCGTCGCCGGTCACGCGCGAAAGCAGTTTTTCAATCTGCGTTTCGATGCGACCGCGCAGAATGTTTTTGTTGCCTTTGCCGTCTGCCTGGTAAAGCAGTTCCGAGTCAATCGCTTCGGCGGCTTCGTCAGCCCACTGCGTCGGAATGAGCAGCTTGTTGCCCTGCAAGCCGAGTTTGTTGCCATCGGCATCGGCCAAATTCGCCAGCGCTTTGCGAACCAGTTTCAAGCGCGCGTTGTCGGGGCCACCAGCGCCGCCGATGGTTTCCTGGGGAATGCCCGCTGCCATCGCTTCCATGACAACCAAGACGCGGTTGCGTTTGGCCGCGATGCCGAGCGCCACGAGCGCATTCGTGAACACGCTGAGGTCGTCGTTGACAAACGCTTCCCACGAATATTCGACGCCCCTTTCGTAGTTGATGACGCTGTAGCCATCTTCGGTCATTTCGACCGAGGCGAAAGTCACATCGGTGCCTTCAGGACGGGGATTGAGGCGGTCGATGTTGCCGTATTTGATGCCCTTGATTTGCTTGAAATCTTTGGTGGTGCGCTCGGTGGCGATGCCAAAGATGTTCGACTCGTAGGGGTTGAATTCTTTGCGAATCGTGCGGTCGCGGATGTTGGCCAACACGAGCGGGAAATCGGTGGTGGTGTGCGCTTCGATGATTTTGAAAAGCGGCTTCACGTCGGAAAGCAGCGATTCTTGAAGCGTGCCCGCGATTTCGAGCGCCGAGGCATTCGCCCGTTTTTCGCTCATGACTTGGGCGAAGGCTTTGTCGCCGTAATAAGCACGGTGAAACGCTTGGATGCCCGCTTCCAGAATCGTGGCCATCGTGAGGCGCTCGGCGACGCCAGAAGGAATGTGACCGCGCGCTTCGGCGAGCTGGTATTTGTGGAGAATGGATTGTCCCATGAGGAGCCTGGTGGGAAAGCGTTGGCTCGATGGGAGCGTTTATCCCTGGGGATAAACGTGATTTTCTGTTTTGTCACCCTGGGTGACACTTTTCTTAAGCGCAGAGCAAAACTTCGACGGTGCCAGGCGCCGCGATAGTTTTGCGGGCGTAGCCGATTTTGGTATTGCCGCTCGCCACGTTGGTGAACGCGCCTGCGCCGGTCATATAGACGGCGCCGAACTGGGTGACGGCGGTCGTGAGCGCCAAGCGCGCGACAGTAAAAATGCTTTGCAATTCGACCGATGCCTCGCCTTCGAGCAAGCCCTGCGGAGAAGTGCCCGCCGCCAACGTCGCGGCAGAGGTGCGCGGCGTGAGCGTGAAACCTTTGAGGCCGTCAGTGCCAAGCAGCACGGGAACTCCGGCAGGGGTATTGGCCGGAACGGGAAGGGCGAGCGTCACATTGACGCGAGAGTGGACGGTGATGTTTTTCGCCATGATGATTTTCCAAAAAGTGGATTTTGCGGGCCGCGATTAGAGCGGTTTGCTTAGAGCAAGCCCAAGATGGCGCGCGCGCTGTCGCCGCCTTCGATACCTTTAGCGCTTTCGACAACCGAGGCCGCGCCGTTACCGCGCACCGCGCCAGAAGTGGTTTTGGCGTCGAGTTTGAGGCCCGCTTCGGCGAGATATTTCATCGCTTTTTCGCCGCACTCTTTGACGTGGGCCGCGAATTTTTCCGCGTCGAGCGCGCCGTTTTCGGCCAAAATCGGCGATTTGGCGCACGATTCCACGATGTTTTCGCGGGTGATGGCGGGCATCGTTTTGAAATCGGCCAAGGCCGCGCCCGCAGCTTCGCGGGCAGCGGGGTAAGCGCGAAGTTTCGCCGCTTCGCCCAGAAGCGCGGCGTTTTGAGTTTTGAGCGTCTCGTTTTCGGCTTTGAGAGCCTCGATTTGTTCAGGTGTCATGCTATTGTCCTCGCCACTGTTGGGCGTTGGATTCGGGTTCGGGTTGGCGCTTTCAAAGAGCGTGACGATTTCGCCGCCCGCGCCAGGATAAGTCACGAAATCCACTGAATTGAAGCGATTCTCCTTCAACTCCGTGACGATGTATCCCTTCTGACCTTCGGCCTCTCCGGGTTCACGGCGCCCTTCGGCGTAAATCGAATCGCCGATATCATTGGCGAGCGTCGCCACCTTTTCGCGGAAGTGCGTTTTCACTTCGATGTCGGCGTAAAGACCGGCTCCTTTGGGGCCATTCGCCTCGTAAACCGCGTCGGTCGTGAACACAGCGGCCAAGAAATCGAGGTCGCGTTCGGGGCGCTCGCGGCGTTCAGAAGCGGTCGGATGGTTCCAAAACATCTTCGTCCCTTTCGGGAACGCTTTGGCGCCATCTCGTTTGAGCATCGCTTCGGAATAGTAGCCGCTCGAACCCCAGCCGGTGCCGATGACTTTGATGCGCGCTTTGCCGCTTTCGAGGAATTTCGAGCCATCCGAAACCGAAGATTCGATAAGCGGAGCGAAATCGCCGGTGAGAAAATCGCCGGTTTGCGTCGCGTTTTCCTGAGCAGCGGTCGGCTCCCACGTCACGATGCGCTGCACGGGCGTAGGGTCGCCCAGCAGCGCGGCTTTGTCATCGCCGATTTGGTAGCTGGCTTTGAAGTAGCCTTCAGCGTCCTCGCTGCTGTTCCACTGCGCGAACACGAACCAGTCGGCGTGCATCTCCACGACGTAGCGATAATGGCCGTCCGGGTTGTAATCGGACGAGCGCAGCGTTTTGGCGACGGCGGCGGTTTGTTCGCTGAATGAAAGGTCGCTTTCGCAAAGCCACGATTCGAGCAACACAAATTTTTCAAATTTCATTTTGCTTCCTTCTGGGAGTCGTCCTCGGTTTTCGGCGCTTTCTCGGCGCTTTTTTTGTCGAGCGCCTTCCAATCGGCTTTGGCAATCAGCTCGTCGGCATTTTCGACTTTGAGTGCCGAGAGCAGCAAGCGCGCAGTGACTTCGGGGAACGGCAGGTGTTTGGAAGCGGTGTCGATAGCCGAAACGGTTTGCGCCAGGTCGTGTTCGAGGATGTCGGGAAACGCCACATCGAGCGGAATCGCTGCGCCGTCGCGGGTAATTTTCGGTGTCGCGCCGTCGTATTCGACCTGCGCCGTGAACCGGTTACTGGGCGCTTCGGCGGCTTTGATGAGGGCGTAGGTTGCAAGCGTTGTGAAAATGCGAATCCACAACCGCTGGCGCCGCGCGACTTTGAGTTCGCTGGGCCTATCCATCGTTTTGGCGGTCGCGTGGTTGCCGTTGCTACCGTCACCGAAAAACTGCTCCGGCCAGCCGAAGCCCGCGAAAACTTGCAGAGCGAAACGGCGCCCTTCGTCGGCCTGGATGGTCGCGCCCGAAACGTTGACCGCTTGCAGGTCGCGCCCCGCGCCCAAAACTGCCGCGTTTCCAGCCTCGCTGGGCGCTTCGCCCGCCGTCTCGCCGCCTCGATTGCGGCCCTGTGCCACGCGCGCCGCCAGCGCGTTGGTGATGGTGCTGACCGATTTGGCCACTTTGTCTTTGGCCGAGTCGGTGAACTTCATCGAAAACCGCGAAAGCGCTTTGGCGACAGTCGCGCGGTCGTTGAGGAATCCGGTGTAGCCCTTGCCCCAGGCGAGCGTCGAGAAAAACTCGCAGAGCGCCCACTTCATACCGAGCAGCGCGCCTGGCTTCACATGAAAAATCGGCGCGTCCCAGATGACGGCGTGGCCGCCAATCGTTTCGGGCCGCTCGCCGTCGGCGGGCCGATAGAAAATATCGGGGTGAAACTGCGTGACCGATACGACCTCGATTTTGCCCGTCGCGTAGTTCAACCGCTCGGTCTGAACTACGCGCTTGTAAAACCAAGGCTCCTCCTGGTCTTCGGGGTTGCGGTAAATGTCCTCGACAGTGTTGGCGTCAAAAACGCGAATATCGAGCGCGCCGGTGTCGGCGTCGCTGTAGAGCGCGAAAAAGAGTTGCCCCGAAATTTGAAGCTCGATTTCGCGGCGAATCAAGGCTTCGATATCGGTTACGACGCCGCGATTGCGAACGTCGTCCATGAACGATTCAATCACCTTTTGCGCGTCGGCATCGGGCGACGAAAGTGTGAAACCTTGGCCAAAAACATAGTCGGCTTGCAGGTTCACGCCGCGATGAATCAGCGGGTTTTTCCAATACATCCACCGCGCATCGTTGGCCACGCCCTGAATAAAAGAGCGCGAAAGCGCGGTCGCTTCCTCGCCGGTCGGCGCCCACCCTTCGCGGCGCTGCTGCGCGTTGAAATCCGAGAGCGCCTCGCGCAGCATGGCGATGTCGGAGTATTCGAGCCGCGAAGATTCCGAGGTGTGGCCCGCGATAAACGCGGCGATTTTCTGGCGAACGGTCATGGGCAAAAGGGGAAGCGTTGGCCCACGATGTGTCGCGCTTTAGATTTTGGCGACGAGTTTGGTGACGGTGCCTTCGAGAAACTCGATTAGCTCTTCGATTTGGTCGTCGGTGAGTTTGAGCTTGGTTTTGAGTGGCGATTCGCGCACGGCGTCGCCGATTTCGGTGAGGACGATGGGCAGCAAAAAGCCCTTCAAGATTTTCACTAACTGTTTCATGTGTTTCCTGCTTGGAAGCGTTGGGAATCACAAAATTTGGGTTACACGTCCGAGATGTCGGCGCGCACGTCGGCGGCGATTTCACCGGTGCCTTCGAGCGCTTGCAGATACTCCGCGAAATGCACGCGCGCCCAGTCCGCAAGGCCCAAGGCAATCACCGTGTCGTCGTGTCCATTTTCCGGCGCGCCGTAGATGATGCGCCCTGTCGCTTTGGACTTTTTGCCTTCGTAGGCTTCGAGTTCGCCGCGATTGATGGGTTCGTCGAGCGTCTCGATTTCCTCGCGTTCGAGCGAAAGCTGCAAGCTCTCAATCATCGGGTTTTTCGTGGCGCTGTTGGTGTTGAAGGGCAGAATCATCATGCCTTCGTCTTGCAGCGCCTCGATGTTCGGCCCGCCAATTGAGTTTTCTTCCCCCAACACGAAAGTTGGCTGCCAGCGGTCGTAAAGCTCTCGGATGTTGCGGCGCTGGATTTTCCACGAGATATCGTTGAAGCGCACCCAGTCCACGACCGCTCCGGTGTTCACGTCCATGATGTAGAACACCGTCCAGTCGTTGCTTTTGCCCCAGTCGATGCCGCCCACGAAAGTGCCAGCATACGGCGCTTTGATTTGGCCCGTCGCGCATTTGCGGACGTTGCGAAAAACCTCGCCGCCGTCTTCGAGGAAGATGGCCAACCATTCCTGCTCGTAGGTGCGCTGAGGCACTTTCGATTTCACCAGCTCCGCCGCTTTGCGGATGTTGGGGTTGGGGTTGGCGCTCGTCGGAGCGTGAAAACTCGCCTGGTAAGCGTCGCGGCCCTCGGCGGCGGCTTTGGCCATTTCGAGTTCACCCGCGACGTATTCCTTCCAGAACCAATTTCGCCCTTTCGGGGTTGAAATCAGGATGCAATCGCCGTCTAAGTCGGCAAGCGTCGGCTGGATACAATCGTTCCAAGCCTCCTCCGAAACCATCGCGGCCTCGTCCACGATAACGAGATGAAAATGCTCGCCGCGAATCGAGTCCGGGTTGTCCATCGAGTAAAGCGCCAGCATTCCGCCGTTGCTGAACTCGACCATGCGCTCGCTCGTGTTGATTTTGCAGAGGCCGGCCTTTTCGAGCGGCTTCAAAACTTGCTTAATCAACCGCCAGAGTGGGCGCCCGTTTTTGTAGTTCGGAACGCACCACGCGACTTTGCCGCCCGCCGCAGCGGTCGGAATCGCCACGCACTGCGCTAAAACCGATTTACCCCAGCGCCGTCCCATCGCCAAAACCTTTCGTTTGGCGGGGTGCTTCACGATTTCCCATTGGTCGGGCCGAAATCGCGGCAGCAGAAGCTGAACCGCTTTGCCCTCCGCGTTTTTTCCAATCATAGCCCGCTTCTGGAAGCGTTGGGGCTTTTTTCAGTGAGTTACGTTCGATAGCAGCATTCCGAAATGGAAGCCGAGAGCAAACCAAAGAATCCACACGGCCACGTCTAAAACCGACACGATTCGTTTGAGCATTTTATTTCTCTTCCTTCGGCGCGAGCGCCGCTGCCGCATTGCGATAATCGGCCTCGACCGGCGTCACAACGAGCGAAACCGCGCCGCCGTCTTTGCCGGTCACCTCGCTTTTGACCACGTTCGAGAAAGCGTCGCCACTCTCCTTCGCCGCCTGTTCGAGCAGCCGCGCCGCGAACTTGAAATTGCGCGTTTTTCGCGCGTGGTCGAACATCTCTTCGAGCCGCGAGAGGCGGTAAGCTTTGTGGAAAATGCCCAACGCTTCGGGCGATTCGAGGAACTTTTTGCGCTCTTTTTTGAAGAGCGAAACCCACATTTTGGCCAAGGTTGGCGACTGCGCGGGGTTGTAGTGGCGCACCTGCTGACGCCCGATTTCGAGGCCAAATTCTTCCTTTACAGCGTCGGCCACTTCCTGGGGCGTTTTGAAGCGCGCGAGGCTGACCACGATAAAGACTTGGTGTTCGTGTTCAAGATTGGCCATCGTAATGGTAGGTAAAACTCAGACGAAAACGGCTTTCCACTCACAACCACACGCCTTCGACAGGTTCGACGCGCTAAGAAAAACTATTTTTCCATTGTCTGGGAAGTGAATTTCCAGACGGGAAACGTTGAAAACGATGGACATTCGCCTGCGCGTCTCC
>ERZ1066118.527-NODE-527-length-34141-cov-58.370709_pt1 | contig 34141 bp, 29 predicted proteins | sample MGYA00382765_ERZ1066118 | MGnify/ENA primary metagenome ERZ1066118 (study PRJEB33369, sample SAMEA5778348) | biofilm metagenome | biome: Industrial cooling water; feature: Water cooling tower basin; material: Biofilm | place: United Arab Emirates | collected...
TTCAAAAAAGAAATAGAATCAGGAGATGATAAAGCATTAGTACTAATGGAGCCAGAAGGATATGAAAAAATATCCGATGTGATAATACAATTCCTACAGCCATACGTGGTAAAATTACGTAGTCCAAAAGAATACGAAAAACTGTTAGTTATTGGTATTTTAGCTTGGAACGCATCATTAATGGCGCCTTCAGAGAGAGAGAAAATGATAAAAGATGTGGCTTCAAAGGGTATGGGCAATGCTGATAAAGAAACTCTACAAGGCATGAGAGAAATAGTCAACGAACTAATCGAAAGAAAACAGAAGCATTTTCCCGATATTAAAAGGTATATTACAAACTACAAACTTAAACAAACAGGAAAAGATTTTCATTTGTCAATAGTATCCAGCCTAAGCATGGATGACGATGAGACATAGAAATAAGTTTAAGTGGGACACAGATTTTACCGAATTTATCACAAAGTTTTCGGAAATTGATCTAACTACCCTTAAATTAAAGAAGTTTTGATGTAAAAAGTTATTTAAAAAGTTTGTAATATACCTTTTAATATCGGGAAATATCTTCACTATTATATGACAAATGCCTGAGAAACCAGGTTTCTTTATAAAACATATGTACTGTTATGATAAAAGGAAATGGATACTTTCTATTACGGCATGGATATTTTTGACAGTAAAGGCTCCGTGATATTTCGGATATTTAAAATAAAGTAGGTACGTGAAAATATTACAAATAACCGCTTATACATCTGTTGGTCAAAATGTAGTGCGAATAGGCAAGTTATGTTTCGGTAAATAAAGTTGGTTCTACATGAAAAAAGGCGCCTAATTTTTGAGCTATCTCTGGAGTTATATTTTGTCTCGCTTCTAAAATATCATTGACTAATTGTTGTGAGCCTAAAAATTCCTGTAAATCAACTGTAGTCTTTTCTGATTGCTCAAAAAGAAATGAAAGCAGAGATTGAACATTAGTTGGCTCATTAAAATGATAGTTTTCTTTTTCAAACTTTTCAATTAAAGTAATTAACAACTGATATAACTCCTGAACTTCTGGTGTTCGCTCTTTGTGCATTAACTCTTCTACAATCGCTAAAGCTTTCTCATTCTCAGCTTCGGTCTTTATAGGCTTTGGAACATAAGCTATTAACAAATCTCTGTATTTTTATATACTAAAAGTAAGGGTCATTTTTCCAGTACTCCTTATCGTATTCTGCATGAGTTAAGATATATTTAATATAAATCAGTTTCCGGCGCCGGAAGTAGTAGATAAACACGATCTGGCAAGGTTTTTTCATTTCCTGTCACCAAAATCTGTAACTATGCTCATACCCACCGACTATAAGTTACTAGGCTAATAGCAAAAGTTAATTAAAATTAACTTAGCAAAGAGTAATATTAATAACATGCTTATTTAAAATTAAGAATTAATACGTAAAGGTGCAAGATGTCAGTCATGGCATTTATCATTTTATTATTATTTATCTCATTTTTAGGACATAAAGAGGAAATAGCTTTGATGGCGCCTAAATTAAACCTGAAAAATTACTTTAAATAGTTTGTATTAGAAAATAAACTTATGTGGCTTTTTTCAAGCGATATTGTCTTAAATTCTAGTAAGGCTATTAGACTTCCTTCTGCGGGAGACGTTATGACACCCTTAGTTCACAGGTTTAAGGTGAATTGCAAAAAGCTTGCGGTCTAACAAGTCTGTTTTTACACCAACTTCATACTGGGTTCCCCGCGTTGGTTTAAATACTCCCCCATCTGGATTAATGCTGAATCCACTGCTTGGGTTGAAAGAACTACTGTAGCTAGCATAGAGAGAAATGGTGTCGCTAGGTTGATACACTACACCAATGCGAGGGCTGAAGGCTCCATCGTTCCGTACTGGCTCATCAATATCGTATCAGTCCGCGTAGCTCCCGTTGCATTCGGTGTTCGATACCCGTCCCGCTCACCCGTAACTGTTAGCTCAATTGGGTCATCCTGTTGGGCTACGGGTTTCTCCTGGGGTGTCTCGGTTGGTAGCTTTGACTCAGAGTCTGGCTGCGTTTGTGGTACTTGCGTAGCCACGGATGCTCCAGCTATCGCGAAAATCAACCCCGCATCATCATCAAATAACTCAACTACAGGTAAAGTTTTCTCACCTACCACCGTCACCCGCGCGGTATTTGCATCAACATTAGTAACGGTAATCTCAGTAATACCCGATATAGGTTTTTCAGAACGGAAAGTAAAAGCATCTCCAGAAGCTAACCGTAACTGCCCACCAGTGATATCAGCAATAAAATTGTTACCAGTACTATTGAACAGCGTGGGAAAAAAGAAGGACGATGGGAAGAAATTTTGTCTAGCATAGAAATGAGTTTGGAAGCAAAATTTGGCGACGATGGGTTAGAGTTGTTTTCTCAAGTGTCCCAAATTTCTGATGTCGATAGATTAAGAGAGATTTTACGTAGCATTGTTGTTGCAAATAGGATTGAAGAAGTCGGAGAAATTTTGTGATTTGATTATGTAATTAGTAAATAATTTAGGTTTAGAACTTATTGATGAAATATTCCCTGAGTTTTCTAGCCCCGTTTAGGAAAGTAAGGGTCTTGTTTTCCTTGTAAAAGATATTTAGAAAGATCATCAAGAAAAAGATTCATTCCGATCGGACCATAAAATTCCCAGATGCTTCCATCAACAATAAAAGCACGATCATTCCGAACGGCATTTAAGGATTCAATCAAAGGATTCTTATACAGAGGTTTTGAGGGATTATTATTCTCAATAAAGAATATGAGGTCAGCATCAAAATTGCTAACTACTTCGATACTGATATTAGAATATTCCTCTTGCTGGAGGAGGATGGGTTTGATCGGTAGAGCGAGATCTCGGATCACTTGAAGGTGGCTTGCCCACTTACCTGGAACATAAAGCTGATTTTCGTAATAACCAAGAACCGAAATCTCCGAACCTAGCAAGCGATCGCCTAATTGATTCTTTAACTCTGAAATACGTTCTTGATACCGAGAAAGAACTTCTTCCCCTTCTTCCTCTTTTCCTACAATTTCTGCAATATATCGAAAATTTTCTTTTATGGGTATTTTATCTTTCCATATATCTATAAGTACACAAGGAGCAATTTTTGATAGTTGTTCGTATGCTGGTTCAAATTGATCTGCCAGAAGAATTAAGTCTGGTTTTAGTTTCAAAATCCTTTCTATAGAAGGAGTAGGTTCTACCCCTACTATTTCAATTCCTTCAACGAGTTCAGGCAATAACGCCGGAAAATATCTTTTTCCACTCCAATCCTGACCATTACCGAAGAAATCAACTACGGTACCGACTGGTTTGATGCCGAGAGCTATTAGAGGATCGAGTATAGCAGGAACATCTAAAGCAACAATGCGCTTCGGTTCTAATGGAACGCAGGCTTCACCGCGTCTATGCTTGATGACTCGACACTCAGACGCGGCTCTTCCTTGTACGGTTGAAAGATTGTTTTTTGGGGTGCTGGGCTTGTAGCAAGCTGTAATAATCAAAAGAAATGATAAAGCCACTAGCAGAAATGGCTTTATCAGACAACGTATTTTGTGGGTCATCATGGTCATTTTGATGTTGCTCACGAAATCAAACAGGATTCTGTGATGTGGTTAAATTATCAACTACTTTGAATCGCGAGTTAAAACTCCCAACTGACAGAGCCTACAATTGTGAAAGGTTTACCTCTTACAACAGGAAATATTCTTCCTTCAGCATAACTTACATAATCCGCATCAAATAAATTGCGAACATTAATTGCCGCCTTGAAATTATTTCTTTTGTAGAAAAGTGCTGCATCAGTTCGGAAGTAACTTGGTAGTGTAAAGTCGTTTGCCAAGTTGCCTTGTCGCTCACCCACATAAAATAATCCCAGTCCAAATCCTAACCCCTGTAAATCTCCTTCCTGAATTTCGTAAGTTGTCCAGAGACTAGCTTGGTGTTCTGGGACGTTGTCTAATTGATTACCAACAGGAAAAGAGTTATCCTTAGTTACTTCCGCATCCGTATAAGTGTAGGAACTAATTACTTTCCAACCGGGCAAAATCTCACCTGCAATATCCAATTCAATCCCTTGACTGCGCTGTTCTCCAGTTTGAACAGAAAAACCTTGAGCTGCCAGTATCGGGTCGGGATCGGGCGTGATCACATTTGTTCTAGTCAAGTGATAGGCAGCTAAAGTCGTTGAAAGCCTTCCGTCTAAAAATTCTGCCTTAACCCCGACTTCGTACTGAGTCCCCTTTGTTGGATCAAAACTTCTTTCTCCATCTGCTGAACGAGCGTAGAAAGAGGGTCTAAAAGAACGACTATAGCTGGCATAAAGAGAAACTGTTTCGCTGGGTTGATACACTAAACCCAGTCGAGGGCTAAAGGCTTCATCGCTTCGCTGCGTTCTTCCATCTCCAAACACCGTTAAGTCAAAATCAGTGGATACCCAATCATAGCGACCTCCAATCAGGAATTTTAGGTTATCACTAAATTCAATTTGATCCTGAAGATAAACCCCGTATGAGTCAAAAGCATAAACATCCTGCCCTCGGTTTGGCGAAGTCAAGCCAGGTGTCGGTATATTGTAGTCTGGATTAAAGATATCGAGATCGGGTATGGTACTGGTATCGTACAAAAGAGGATTTTGTTCAACTTCAGATATATCTGCATCAAAACCTACCACAACTTGGTGCGAAATCGAGCCAGTTTTGAATTTTGCCAACAAGTCGATCTGCCCAAAGTAGGTGCTTCGATTAGTAAAAGAATCCTGACCAAAACCATTGGTGAATACTAAGAAGCGATCATCTCGTAATTCACCATAGAGAACTCCGTTTTGTTCGTAGCGATCCAACGTTACTGCAAGATTATTCCGAAGTTGCAAGTTATCGTTAAAGCTATGTTTAAAAGTATATCCAAATTTTTGTGTTTGGTACGACCCTTCATCTAGACTGGGATAAGTTGAAAGGAAGTTTCGAGGAGATAGTAAGCTACCATCCTCACGCAAAATAGCAGGAGCAAAAAAACCAAGGTTTCCAGAGGTACGGGTAAATTCATAGTACAGATCCAGGTTAGTACGATCGCTAAAGTTCACTGTGATCGAGGGGGCAACTGAAATCTGGTCAAAATTGACAAAATCTCTAACGTCGTCTGAATTCTCATACCCAGCAATGAGTCGGTAAAGCACTTTTTTGTCAGTCGTTAGAGGACCTGAGAAGTCAATAGTGGGTTGGAAAAAACTACGATTTCCCGCTTGAAGTTCAATTTTGTAATAAGGCTCGCTCAAAGGCTTCTTAGTAACCGTGTTAACTATTCCACCAGGTTCTAGGGAACCAAAGAGAACTGAGGCGGGACCTTTAAGAACTTCCACTTGCTCAATTGTCCCAACTGGTTCTAATGTATAGAACTCATTACCTTGAGGAAATCCGTTGCGGAAGTTGCCTACTTGTCTAAATCCTCTGAGGATTCTAGCACCGCCTGATATCCCATAACCGGAGTCTTCAGAGGTAACGCCACTGACTGTTTCGAGTGCTTCGCTTAACCTGTTAACATTGCGGTCTTCGAGTACCTGCCTTGGCACTACCTGAATCGACTGGGGAATATCCCGCAATGGTGTATCTGTTCGCGTCCCTGTACTCGCATTGGGTACGTTATAGCTATCCTGTTCCCCCGTAACAACCAATTCAATCGGGTCATCCGGCTTTTCTTGGGGTTTCTCGGTTACTGGCTTTTCTTCTACTGGGGGTGTGCCTGGTGGTTTTGTTGCGGTTTCTGTGGATGCAACGGTAAAAATCAACCCCGTATTATCATCAAATAACTCAACTACTGGTAAAGCTTTCTCCCCAACTACCGTTACCCGCACGGTATTTGCATCAATATTTATTACTGTAATCTCTGTAATTCCCTCAAGGGGCTTCTCCGACTTAAACGTAAAAGCATCACCATTCGCTAACCGCAACTGCCCACCAGTAATATCGGCAATGAAATTATTCCCTGTACTGCGATTGGCAACTTGCAGTTGATCGCCTTGGGCTGTCTCTAAAATTACCTCTACACCCTTATCGGTGGGATTTGCTTTCACACCCGTAATTACTACTACTTGCTCCCCGCTTGTTTGTTCTGGATTGGGAGTGTTAGTTTGTGTCTGTACCAACATTTGAGCGCTAGTCGCTGGAAGTTCGATTTCACCCAGTTGAAGAATGTTTTTACTTGCTTCATTCGCTAAAGCTGGATTTATACAAGCTAAGTACGGCACAATTAGGCAAAATACGTAGTTGAAAATTGAATTAGAAGTCCAAATTTGCCTCATAACTCCTCACACTCCACACTATATTTAAATTTGGTGTTGTAACTACCAAGAAAGATTTTCAATAAGATGTGAGATGAGTTTAAGGGCTTTTAAACGAACCTGTCTATCCAGTTTTGACAAAAAACCTATCCATAAAAGTTACTACTGAGTATTGAATACTACTTCTTTTACATCTGTTTATATCAGTCGCTAGTTTTACTAACATCCCCCTTTAAACATTGACTTGGGCTGATACCAAATTTCTTTTTAAAAGCACCAGCGAATCTTCCTAAATGCGAATAGCCTACTATATTAGCTACTTCAGCAATACGCATGTTGCTTTCATATAGTAGCTGTCGTGCTTTGTCTAACCTATATTGGTGCAAATATTGAAAAATTGTCATTCCAAATATTTGACGAAATCCACATTTTAGCTGGTGGTGACTAAGTTTAACTTGCTCTGCTAACTCTGATAAGGAAGGTGGATTTTCCAAATTATGCTCTAAAATGTTCTTTGCGTGGTAAATTTGCTCTAATACATCTGGTTTAATTAACTCATTTGAATAAAATGTTTTTGTTTCGACTTCTTGCTGTAACCGTAATGCCATTAATTCTATGATTTTACTTTCCAGATATAAACGCTTGACTACACCTTTATATGGACACTGTAATATTTGATGCAATATGATTTGCATTTGGGCTGTTGTAGTGCTTTTACCAACAAAATAATTTTGATATTGCTTCCTGAATAAATGCTGTAACTCTGATGGAATTACATCTTCTTTTATCCCTGCAAAATTTTTAAATAATTCTGGTTCAATATGAATATCAATGGTATAAATAGGTTCTTCTGTAAAAAATGTATTAACCTGATTAAACGACGTACCGCAACCACAGAACGAATTTTCAGAAGAGCGATATAAATCTTCATATTTTGGACTATTATTTAACTGATTACCAGAAATATAAAAAGTCATTTGTATTGGGTGGTCATATGTAGTCCCAGTATCTAGCTTAATGGGTGTATATAACTGGTAATTTTGAATTTCTAGCTCTAAACCGTAGTTGATTTCTTTACATAAAACATATCCACTACCTAATTCTTCTGGAAATTTGCAAAGAACTTCTACATGAGCATTTTTTGGGTCTATAATCTCATACTGTTTATTTTTATCAAGCAAATCTGACCAGTCATTATTTGTAATATTAATAGTCATGGTAATTTTTCTGACAAAGTAACTACTTAATGATAAAAATTACCAATATTTTACCGCAACAGGCGCCGTTCAGTAAAGCAAAAACAGGTACTTTAGCAGCGCTTCATCCAAAAATGCCAAATAATTCCCGTCAAATTTGAATATCAATATCTTAGTTTAATTCTGATGTAGCACACTATTTTGGCGCCGAACAGCAGTAATACTTATGTTCTCACAAAATACTTACTAAGCAGATTGGCGCCATTCAAGCTTAGGCACTGCTTCATTAAAGTTGGAACCTTAAACAAAGCTGGCTCATCTTTGTATCATTTACTGTACTAAAAAATATACTTAATTTGCTGGTGGCGCCGTTTTATTTTTGTCGCTATTGGTGACATTTTTCTTTGTGGTATGTATGCATCGTGTTTTACTCAAAACAGTTAGTCGCTTATTATCCGTCTTTTAAGGCACCGACTAAAACAAGAATTGTCTGTTGAGATACGTTCACGTCTTTCCACGCTGCTGCTCCCAGTACTCGAAAACCTCAGCGAGGCTTTATTAGATTTTGCAACCTTGGCTGATTTGGACGATTGGTTGGCACAACTGTAGTAAATTCACAATTTGCGCTACACTGTAAAGCATTGTCGTGCAGAATGCTGGCTTTGTCATGGCTCGTTGGTTCAACATCTCAGGTCCCTGTAACAAGGACGATCACTACATGTCATCGCCGACTGTAAGGTTGCCTTCCCTAGAGCGGTTGATTAGGCAACGCAGTCCTAACAGTAATTCATGCTCCGCGACAAACTGGTAAAACAACAGCAATGCTAGCGCTAGCCGAAGAGATAACAGAGAAAGGACAATACTGTGTAGTTACTCTATCGGTAGAAGTGGGAAATGCTTTTAATAGTGACATCGGTGCCGCCGAATTAGCAATTTTAGCAACATGGCATGATAACATAATAGATCAATTACCATCCGACTTGCACCCTCCTAATTGGGTAGAAGGTTCACCTGGACAGAGAATTCGAGCCAATCTTAGAATTTGGGCGCAAAGTTGTCCACGACCGATAGTATTATTTATTGATGAAATAGATTCTTTAGAGAACGAAGTCTTGATTTCTATTTTGCGACAATTGCGCGATGGTTATATCAATCGTCCTAAAAACTTTCCTTCATCTATAGGATTGATTGGTATGCGGGATGTGCGAGATTATAAAGTGGCTTCTGGTGGTAGCAATAGGTTAAATACAGCAAGTCCTTTTAATATCAAAGACCGTTCGTTAACAATGAGGGATTTTAATATAGCTGAGGTTACAGAATTGTACCAGCAGCATACAGAGGATACTGGACAAGTTTTCACACAGTCAGCAGTTGAAATGGCTTTTGATTTAACTTGTGGACAACCTTGGTTAATCAATTCATTGGCGAAAGAAATTGTTGAAGAATTAGTTATAGATACAAAAGTAGCCATTACAGTAGAACATATTAATAAAGCTAAAGAAATACTAATCGCGCGTAAAACTACTCACCTTGATTCTCTTGCAGAAAGACTTACTGAAATAAGAATAAAAGCAATAATTGAGCCAAAATACAAAGCGAAATAAATTTAGAAAACTTGCCCAGCACATTGCTACATATTACTATCGAAAATACTGGCGCCCACTGCTGGTTTTAAATGCGAGGCGCCTAGTTAGTTGGCAACGGATGTAACGGATGAGTTATCGGTATAAAAGAAAGTTTAATTCTTTAAAATAAATTATCTGTTACATCCGTTAATCATCCGTTGCTAATCTTTCTACTCCGTCTTAAGAAGGCTGTACATCAATGTTATATTCTACTATCCTGCACTAGATATTTTTCTAGGTCGTCGAGGATAGCATTAATGGCAAAAATATCTGCACCGTGCCAATGGGCGCCAACGAAATAAACTTGGTTGCGTTGAAAAACTTTGAGTTGTGACCACAAAGGGCTTTTTTTAAGTTTTTCTAATGTCTTTTTATCATCTTCCCTTTCCCAAGATGCAAAGAATAGAATATCACCATCAATGTTAAAGATTGTTTCTTTGGATATATTTTCTATATAGAAGAAATCTCCTCTTTGTCCGGAGGGACGTTGTAGACCAATATCTTTTAATACTGACCCAGAGGGATGCTTTTCTCCATAAGACCAAATACCGTATTCTGAAGCTGTATTTGCAATCGATACTTGTATTGTTTCACGCCTCTTGTTCTGGGAAGAAGCGTTGCCAATGTTCAAAGCTCGCTTTAGTTTTTTAACCCGTTGCCAATATTTATCCATCAGCTTTTTACAAACTTCTTCTTTATCTAATATTTGAGCAAGTTCCTCTAATTGCTTTTTCCAAGAAGGGGGAGGATAGGGTATGTTGAGTACTACAGTAGGTGCTATGTAAGATAGCTGTTGATAAATACCTTTCAACCCAGAGCTACATACAATTAAGTCTGGTTTTAGCCGTAAAATCTTTTCTATGTTAGGGTTATTGAAATCTCCGACAGATTCAACTTTAGCGACTTTACCTTGAAGATATTTCGGCTGTGGAAAACCTGTAATATATGTCGATGCAATAGGGCGAATACCTAATGCCCAAGTATTTTCTAAACCATCAAGAGTGACTACCCGTTGAGGGTTGCGGGGAATGCAGGTGCTACCCATTACATGTTGCACTGTTCGGCAATCCTCAACGGATTTTGTATAGCTAGTAATACTGATATCGTTAGTTTTGTTACAAGCCGAAATCAGTATTACTGTTAAAATACTCAAAAGCAGTAGATGGGTAAGGTAACGCAAAAAAATAATCGTTAACATTTAATAATAACTTAGAACTTCCATGAAATTGTTCCTTGAACAGTGAAAGGGGCGCCTGGAGCAACGAACGCTCCAGAACCAAAACGGCTTGTATAATACTCAACATCAAAGAGATTACGAAAATTCAAAGCGGCACGCAATTGGTCGCGTTCATAGAAAATCGCTGCATCTGTGCGGAAGAAACTGGGTAGTTGCAAAGTATTAGCTAAATCAGCTGCTCTCTCACCAAAGTAGTAAAATCCTAAACCAAATCCCAGCCCTTGCCAACTGCCTTGTTGTATTCTGTAAGTTGTCCATAGGTTAAATGAGTGTTCAGGAGCAGAAAATAATCGATTACCAATAATAGTTGGATCATTATCTTTCGTTACTTTGGCATCGTTGTAAGCATATCCTCCAATAATGTTCCATCCCGGTAAAATTTCGCCACTAATATCCAATTCAACCCCTCGGCTTCTTTGCTCTCCAGTTTGAACCGAAAAGTTAGAGTTATTTGGATCTGCTGTTGTCACATTGGAACGGGTCAAATCATAGAAGGCAAGGGTAGTAGAAATTTTGCTGCTTAAGTCAGCTTTAATACCTATTTCATACTGGGTTCCGCGTTCTGGTTGAAACGCTGCTCCAGTAGCAGATACACCGATTGTAGGGGCAAACGACCTAGCAAAACTAGCATACAAAGAAATAGGTGGAATAGGTTGATAAACAATCCCTACCCGTGGACTAAATGCAGTATCTGATTGACTAGTTTCTAGGTTTGCAAGTCTATCTGTTTTGCGCTCCTCAAATAAATCCACCCGGCCACCTAGTAAAAGCTTCAAATTCTCCGCAAAAGTGATTTGATCTTGGAGATAGATGCCAAGGGTATCTCTAGTTGTAAGACTATCTGAGCTAATAATACCAGTAGGAAAAACAGTTTGGTCATAAACTGGATTGAAGAGGTCTACTGGGTTAGCAGGAATACCAAATTCAAAGCTGACATCTGTTATATTTCGTCTTAAACTGACACCAAAGAGAATTTGATGACCAATGGATCCAGTATTAAATTTACCAAGCAGATTTGTATCCAGATAGTACGTATCGTAAAATTGGCTGCCAATGTAAGCTTCTCGATTTACCGTTCGATTATCATCAGCTAAACTAGCGGGGTAAATATCTGGTGAGGCGTTTCGACCGTCATCATAAAAGGTATAGCGGAATGCATTTCGCAACTTCCAGTTTTGATTAAATCTATGTTCTAACCGATACCCCACTCTGCCATTTATAGTTAGGTTATCTGCAACTTCTCCCACAGCGTTAAAACTGCGGCGTATTTTTCCGTTTGGGTTCGGTAGCACACTACCCACCGCTGGTAATCCTTCAGGTTGCTGTCCATTTCGTTCCAGACGGTTGACATCTCCCTCTACAACTAGGTCTGTATTTTGACCCAAGCTAAAGCTCAAACTGGGAGCAATAGAAAATGTTTTAGCTGTATTAAAGTCAATAAAACTTTCGTTGTTCCGATAGCCAGCGATAAAGCGGTAGAGTGCCGTTTTCGGAGTGTTTAAAGCTCCGGAGAAATCAAGTACTCCCTGATAATCATTAAAGCTGCCAATAGTTGCACTAATTTCGTAAAACGGGTCGCGTAATGGCTGTTTAGTCACAAAGTTAATCGTGCCACCAATGCCACCTTCTCCATACAAAACGGAGGCAGGACCTTTCAATACTTCCAACCGTTCCACATTGAAAAAACCGCCATCTGAAGTAATTTGTGGGTCAGGGAGTCCATTTACAAGAGCGCTAGAAGCATCGAAGCCTCGGCTGGAAAAATAATCTCTGGTTCCACCAGAGCCAGTTCCAGTTGGAGTTATACCGCTAATGTTTTCCAATCCGTCTGTAATGCTCCTTGCTTGACGGTCTTGCAATATTTGCTGTGGAATTACTTGAATTGACTGGGGAATATCCCGCAATGGCGTGTCCGTCCCCGTCGCCGAACTTGAATTGGGCACGCGATACCCCGAAAGCTCTCCCGTTACCACTAATTCGATTGGGTCATCCTGTTGCGAGGAAGGTTTCTCTTGCGGCGCCGCTGTAGCAGGTTTTTCTTCTACTGATGGTGTTTGGGGTGGTTGACTCGCTACGGACGCTTCGGCAACGGCAAAAATCAACCCTGCATTATCATCAAATAATTCGACTACAGGTAAAGCTTTCTCACCAACTACTGTTACCCTTACAGTATTTGCGTCAATATTTATAACTGTTATCTCTGTAATTCCAACAAGAGGTTTTTCCGAACGAAAGGTGAAAGCTTCACCCGACCCTAATCGTAACTGCCCACCAGTAATATCGACAATAAAATTATTACCTGCACTACGATTTGTAACTTGTAATTGCTCCCCTTGGGCTGTCTCTAAAATTACCTCTACACCTCTATCAGTGCGATTCGCTTTCACACTCTTAATTACTACAACTTGATTTGGGACGTTAGTTGGAGTTGGCACCTGTACCAATATATTAGCGCTAGTTGCAGGAAGTTCAATTTCGCTCAGTTGGGGAATCTCAGAACTAAGTTTTAAATTGGTCTCTGCCGTACATGGCAACGCAACTAATCCTAAGAAGGAGCCAACCATTAATATCTTCAACCAGCAAGAATTTGAAGTCACTGCCCACACCATTAATGATAATTTATATCAGTAAAATTACCATGACCCTCTGTGTGAAAGAAGCGAATTCAATAGGTAGACGGAATTTTTTCGATAGCTAAACGGAATTTTTTCGCAGTTTTTGGTATTCCTTGGGGTTCATGCCAAATTGTTTGCGGAAGGCAGCAGCGAAGGGACTGCGACTGGTATAGCCCATTGCATAAGCAATTTCAGTAATTTTCATCTCTCCAGCATCTAACATTTGTCGTGCTTGCTCAAGCTTGTAGTTACGCAGATAACCAAATACTGTTGTCCCAAAACAGGAACGAAAGCCCCGCTTTAACGTACATTCATTTAAACCAACTTGTCGCGCGAGTTCATTTAAAGAAGGTGGATTATCCAACCGTTGCAGTATAATTTCCTTAGCATGATGAATTCTGTCTCTCACATCTGGTTGCAAAGGCTGAAGATTGCTTGCATAGTCCAGAATCTCAACTTCTTGGGCTATTAGTATTCCCATCAGTTCCAGCACCTTACCCTCTAAGTACAATCGTTTGGCAATTCCTCGATAGGAACAATGTAAAATTTGCTGTGCTATTCTCTGCATGGGTAAGGTCGCAGTACCAGAACGATAGTAATACTCATCACACGGTTTGATTAAATGCTGTAACTGTTTTGGCAATTGCCCTTCGCTATCACCTGCAAAAGAGTATAAAAACTCAGGCTGTACTGTAATTTCAATTTCAAGAAATGGCTGTTCGTGATAACATTCAACTTTTATTTGAGGAGTTAAACCGCTGCCGTGGAAAATATATTGTCCGCTACTTACCGATGAATATTTATCCGAATGTCTCCCTGAGAAGTGAAAATGATAATGTAGCGAACGTTCTGTTTCTGAGTCTTCTATAACCATGCGCTCACCCAAACGTAGGTCAGCAATTGCTAGTTCCAAACCCGGACGCAGTTGAATTTCTCGGCTATAACCATCTCCCAATAGTTTTGGAAAATTATACATTACATCCAACAGATCATCGGGGTCTGGATACTGCAAATTATCAGCTTTCTCCTGAGATATTAGTTCGTTGAAGGCTTGGTCGGATATAGTAATAGACATAATTAATATCGCTTAAATAAAAGTAAAATTTATATTACTAAATTAAGTAAACAAGTGAAAGTCAATAAATCAACATTTAGTAAAAAATCAAACAATTAGCAGAGTAAGTATCAAAATTCATTATACAAGACTTTAAGACTTTCAAATCAAAATACCTAAAATTTTCTTGTGGGGCAGGCGCCCTTGCTTTCTTCGCGTCAACTTAAGCTAAAACTCGTCACGTCAACAAGTAATTAGGTTTTAAAGGGACAAAAACGAACTTTGAAGAGGCGCCATAAATCCTTATCGCTCTCATATACCATCTAAAACTAATAAAAAAGTTATTTTTTATACATTGTCTCCAACAATACCTCTCGTTGGCAAATGGGTTTTAACGTGATGGCGCCAATGGTAAACATACGGCGCCATAACCAAAATGTTAACCTATGATGCAAGTTGAAGTGAAAATAGCTGTTTTTACTGTTAAAAAATTTGATACTGGATTAGCTGGAATCAAGATTGATAGAAAATCTGAAGAAAATACAGAGTACAAACTATATGCTCTGCATCGAGACAATGAAGGTAAAGAAGTAAGTTGGTCTCTAGATGAAGAGTCTTTAGGAACCCAACGTTTATTTAACTTAGCTTATAGGATGCTAATAGCTCTAAAGGTAGGCAGTTTGATAATTATAGACGAGTTAGGTACAAATATTCATCCGAATATAGTACAAAATATTATCAAAATATTTCAGAATCCGAAAACAAATCCAAAACGTGCCCAGCTTATTTTCACGAGTCACGATAATACTTTACAACGAAATAACTTATTGCGACGTGACCAAATTTGGTTTACACAAAAGCGAAACGACCAAAGCACAGAATTGTATCCTCTTACTGATTTTCATGTGCGCGCAGGATTTAGCAATTGATAAAGCTTACTTAGATGGTCGTTTTGGCGCCGTTCCGTTTCTCCCATCGAATGAGGAAATGATTTTAACAGGTGACGAACTATGCCAAGAAAATTAAATCGTCGTCCACCGAGTAGAGAACCTGCTCAAAAAATATTAATTGCCTGTGAGGGAAGTAAAACGGAACCTATTCCTGCTTGAGAGTATTCGTAACGAATTGCGTTTACGTACTTTACAAATCATTGTGCTACGTCAAAATAAAACTGACCCACGTGGAATAATTGAAAGACTTATAGAAGAAAGAAAGCAGATGAAACAGAACCAGGAATGGAGTCATAAAGATTCAGCATGGGCTGTTTTTGATGGAGATGAACACATAGAACAAAGCTATGCAAACTGGAAAAGTGCAATTGACAGAGCAAATAGCCAAGATATTCAACTTGCTATTACTAATCCCTGTTTTGAACTTCGGAATCGATCCCCCCTAGCCCCCCTTAATAAGGGGGGAAAATAGCGGTTTTTAGCCCCCCTTATCAAGGGGGGTTGGGGGGATTTTATTCAAAACCTACGCAGTATTGATAGTCAATCTTCATCATTTTGAAGTTCAACTTTACATTCGGCAAGTAATTTCTCTAAATTTTCGGGGAAATCGCCGTTTTTTACTTTCTTAGTAAATACTTCGTAGCAATCATTTTTATCTCCTTCTTTACGAGGAAATCCCAACCAGAGAATGATTATAGTTTTTTGCTCATGAAATACTCTAAAAAATAAACGGTAACGTGATGGCAATCCCATTTTTTTCAGACGGCTATATTTTTGCAATGGTTTTTGCAAAGCAAAATATGAAGCTAAAGGGTCTTGAGTAATTTTATTTTTAATACCAACATCCAGTCCTTTTAAGAGCTTGATATCTGGATGTGTAACAAATTCTTCCTTCGATAACTTGCTTTTCAAATCAAGTACACGAATTAACAAAGCTTGCCATTGCTCGTTAAACACTGGGTAAAACAATATTTTCCAACCATTAAAAGTAGTCGAACTCATTCCTCTTCGTCTTCATCAATCGTTACGTCAGCTAATAATTCATCCATATAGTCACTCATTTCTTGAGTGTAAGGAACGAGCTTTGATGGATTTTGAATTGCATCTTTCATTAAAAAATCGAGGAATAAACTCATCATTAAACTGTCTTCTTCGTTTTCTTCCACATCTTCTGTATCCAAACGAATTAATAAAGTATTTTCTGATACAACCTCTAAATAACCAGATACTTTTGCTAAATGTGGAAAGTCCTTGAAAAAACCCCCTGGTAAACGGAATCCATCTTGATTACCAACTTTTGCATGAGTCACTCGGTAAGTTTTACTTGCCATACCCAATAGTTTTAGTATGTTATAATAATTGTTATAACATAATTAACTTATTATGTGCAATGTTATGTATACCACTGGTTCAGGCGCCTTGATAGATACTTTTAACCAATCCTCTATGCTAATGTACGTTTTAGAATTTTAAACACTTACTAAGCAGGTTGGCGCCATTCAAGCTTAGGCACTGCTTCATCAAAGTTGGAACCTTAAACAAAGCTGGCTCACCTTTGTACCATTTTCTGTACTAAAAAATATACTATACTTGCTGGTGGCGCCGTTTTATTTTTGTTGCTATTGGCGACATTTTTCTTTGTGGTATGTATGAATCGTGTTTTACTCAAAACAGTTAGTAAATCGCAAAGTTTTTTCAAGCATTGTGAACCTAAGTATAGCAGTGTCGTAATAAGCACCATTGATATAAGTCATTGTAAATAAAAAATAACTATACTATTAACGCTCTAGGCGGACTAGTAAAATTGTGGAATTTTATGTAGGGCGCCAGAGGAGAAAGAAATCATGAAGACCATTCGTATTGTTATCCAAGAAACTGTATCTGAAAAAAATGTGGATGCTGCTGCATGGGATAATGATTGGTCTCTAATTAAGACTATCAAGGCAGACGAAAACACGCCTCATGAGGCTATTTGGTGTGATAGCATTGAGAATGTCAATATTCATTACATTGAAGATTTTTATATTGGGATAGCTTATTTCGTTCTCCGTGGCGATGAGTTGGACTCGGTTATTGAAGATATTCGTGCGACATTACCGACTTATACTGAGGATGATGTATTTAAGATGCTAGAGGATTATAAGGATGACCAGGACAATTTAGTTAAGGCTATCTACTATTTAGGTTTGATTGCACCACAGCAGTTTTCACCCTTATACTTTAATTTATTTAAAGACGTGTTGTCTCACAAAGACCCTATTGTTCGCTCTGCAGTGATTACAGCAATTGGTTATCTAGGTTGGCAAGCATTTAAAGATTTACTAGAACCTCTTCAAAACTCCGATCCTGATTTAGAAGTTCGTAAAGATGCTTCCGTTATGTTATCGGGCTTTGAATTATATACACCCGATACAGTTATTGCTTCATAAAGTTGGCGAAGCTAAATTGTTAATAGCCAGCTATACCTGTAAATATAAAGCAGGCGCCGTCTCAACAGTGGTTTTTTTTTGCAGTAAAACTATGGCTTATAATTTAACTCAAGGGCAACCTAGGGAGCGTAAATGCCTTAACCAAAGAAGTTGTTGAAGAATTAGTAACAGATACACAAGTAGAAATTACAGCTTCCCATATTCATCAATGTTATAATAGATAATTAGGTTTTAAAGTTTATAAGTGCGCTTAGGAGAGTTTATAGGCACCACATTAATTAATATAGAATATGTTTTAGCAAAATTTTAAGGTGTATTGACTAGGTATTTGTATAGGTCGTCAATAACTGCATCAATTCCAAGCATATTTGTTGCAGCCCATGACGAAAAGTCAACATAATAAACCTTATTCTGTTGAACAGCCTTAAGGCTTTTCCAAAGTGGCTCTTTTTGTTTGGCTTCAAGAAATTGATTGCTGCCTTTTGAATAAGTTGTTACAAATAAAATATCGCCATCTGCTTTTTCTAATTCTTCTAAGGAAATAGGCAATGACCCATAAACTGAATCGATATTTTGTGAGACTGGACGCTGCAAAAGCGCATCACTAAAAATTGAGCCAGAAAAGGAATTTTTAGAATCAACATGTATTTGATTCTTTGCAATAGTTATAAAAGATATTTTTTTGCCTTGATAGCGAGTCCCTAATGATAACTTTAGCTGTTCTATTCGCTGATAGTAGCGATGCCAAAGTGCTTTTTCTGTCTCTTGCTTTCCTAATGCTACTGCCACAAAATTAAAATGCTCTTCCCAGTTAGGATAATCGATTTTACCCAATACTGTAGGGGCAATTTTAGATAGTAGAGGATAAATAGGGTTGTACCAATCTATACCTATAATCAAATCTGGTTTAAGTAATAATATTGCTTCTAAATTTGGTTCAGAAATTCCCACTAGTTTTATTGTTCCTGCTTTACTTTTAACGGAGGTAGGAGAGTCTTTCTCTTGGTAAATTTCGTTGGTCGTTCCAATAGGTTGAATCCCAAGTGCAAGGACATTGCCTAAAGTACATGAAGATAAGGTAACAACACGCTGGGGGTGAATGGGAACACATGTTTCCCCCATTGTGTGTTTAACCATGCGACATTCTGCAGCTGGTAGTTTAGGAGAAGAGGATATATTTTGAGATGTCTGAGGATTGCAAGCTGTAACTAAAGTAAATCCTAAGATGCCTAATATTAGCCAACAGAGAAAATATCGCATGATTGTCTCAATAATTAAAACTGCCAGGAAACTGTTCCTTGAACCGTAAAGGGCTGTCCATAGCCAACACGGCCGCCAAAATAAGTCCTTTCAAAATACTCTACATCAAATAAGTTTTTGAAATTGAGTCCAATTCTAAATCTTTCTCTGTTGTAAAAAATTGCTGCATCAGTCCGAAGATAACTCGGTACATCGTAAGTATTGTCCAAATCTCCAGCGCGACTGCCCACAAAAAACAAACCTAAACCAAAGCCTAACCCTTGTAAGTCACCTTTTTGAATTTGGTAGGTTGTCCATACGTTAAAAGCATGATCTGCGGTATTGGGCAAACGACTCCCAACTTTAAAAACGGTATCCTCGGTAATACGTGCATCAGTATAAGCATAACCTGCAAAAATGTTCCAACCTGGAAGAATTTCGCCTCCCAAACTTAGGTCAAACCCTTGGCTGTTCTGCTCACCCGTTTGAATTTGAAAATTTGGATTACTAGGATTCTCTACTAATACATTGGTACGAGTTAAATCATAGAAAGCCAGTGTTGCCGAAAGTTTATTGCTAAAATCTGCCTTGACACCAATCTCATACTGTCTACCACGTTCTGGTTTAAAAGCAGTCTGTAAACTCGCACCAAAAAGAAATGTGCCTTGTGCTGGAGTAAATGAACTGATATAACTGGCATACAGCGAAATCGCAGAGACGGGTTGATAGACAATTCCAAATCGAGGACTTAAGGCACTATCTGACAAGCTGCTTTCTGTGTTAGACAAAAAATCTTCAGATATCTGATTAAAACCATCAAACCGCGCGCCCAACAATACCTTCAAATTTTCTGTTATCGCGATTTGATCTTGAAGATAAATTCCTAATGAATCTATTGTTGCTTCATTGATAGCTTCAAAATTAAACTCCCCTCTTGGTTGACCATAAACAGGATTAAATATATCAATTGATGCAGCATCAGCAGACGCATATCTTGGTGTTGCGTTTTTATAACGATTCAAATCAACCCCAAATAGAAGCTGATGCTGAATTGAACCAGTAGCAAACTTACCAACAATATTTGTTGTGAGAGTATAGTTCGTGAAATCTTGGTCATATATCTCAAAAGAGCGGTTAATAGTTCGATTGTCTGCATCCAAACTTCCAGGTCTGGTTTGTTCACCATAGTAACTACGAAAACCATACCGAAAAGCGTTCCTCAAAGACCAATTGTCGCTAAATTTATGTTCTAGCTCATACCCAATCCTTGTAGTTGTTCCCTCTATTTTATCCGTAGGTTCAGTCAGGTTGCGATTACGGGGAATTTTACCGTTAGGGTTGGTAAATATAGTGCCAACAGTCGGTACACCAAATTCTATTCCGGAATCTCTAGTCTCGATGTAATCGGCGCCTAAAGTTAGGTTAGTTTTATCACCAATTGCCACACTGATTGTGGGTGAGATATTGAAGTTTTCACTACTATAAGAATCTACAAAACTACCCGAATTTCTGTAGGCTGTATTGAGGCGATACAATACGGTTTTTGAGTTATTTAACGGTCCAGAGAGATCAACTGCACCTCTGTAGAAACTATAGCTGCCAACAGTTGCATCAACAGCATAAAAAGGCTCACTCAAGGGAGATTTTGTGACGATATTGATGTTTCCCCCCGGATTACCTAAGCCAAATAGCACGGATGCTGGTCCTCTGAGGACTTCGACTCGTTCAACATTGGCAAGTTCAACCGAATCTCCAACCCCAGGATCGGGTAATCCATTTCTGAGCAAATTATTATTTGATAAGTCAAATCCACGAATTCTATAGTATACACCTGGTCCATCAGTAAATTCTGGAGTTACACCAGCAATATTTCTAAGCGCATCATCTAAACGAGTAACTTGTTGGTCACGCAACACTTGTTGTGGTATTACCTGAATCGATTGAGGAATGTCACGCAAAGGTGTATCGGTTCTTGTCCCAGTTGTAGTATTTGAGACGCGATACCCATCTTGCTCTCCTGTTACTACCAACTCAATTGGCTCATCCTGCTGCGTTGTAGGCTTTTCAAAGGGCGCCTCGGTTGCTGGCTTTTCTTCTTCAGGTGGTGCTTGGGGTGGCTGTGTCGCTACGGACGTGGATGCTACAGCAAAAATCAGCCCAGTATTATCATCAAATAACTCAACCGCAGGTAAATTTTTCTCTCCTACCACCGTCACCCGAACGGTATTTGCATCAATATTAGTAACAGTAATCTCAGTAATACCCGATATAGGTTTTTCCGAACGAAAAGTGAAAGCATCTCCAGAAGCTAATTGTAACTGCCCACCAGTGATATCAGCAATAAAATTATTACCAGTACTGCGATTAGCAACTTGCAATTGATCCCCTTGGGTTGTTTCTAAAATCACTTCCACACCTTTCTCGGTAGGATTTGCTTTTACACCCGTAATTATTACAGCACCCCTCTGTTTTTCCCCTTGAGATGCTGGTGTTTGTACTAACTGATACGCACTTTTCCCAGAAAATTCAACTTGATTTAGGTATGGTATCTCACCCGTTGCAGCTGGAAAATCCTCAGCAGTCGCAGCATTTACCACTAAAACCCAGACCGAACTTGAAACAGACAATATTTGTAACAATTTTTGTAGCTTCATTTATGACCCCCACACCTTATACTTTCGTTTCGACCTCTCCTCACAGAGAAATTTAGGTCAGTTACGAATAAAACTTATAAATTAGAACTTGTGCTGAGTTTAAAATTTTCTGAAGGCGCCAGTCTATCTAAAAAACAACGAATAATTATCCCAAAAAGTTGGTTTTAATCCAAAAATGTATACTTGATAACTTTTATATATAATTTTGTTATGGAAAAACTCTAAACCTGCTTAAAAGCACCGACTTTACACGCCTAAATTTTAGAACATATGTACGCCTGTCAATCAGTATCAGTTTTTGATTTCAGTTAGCAGTTACCTAAAATACATACTCCTAAAATATAAACTGGTATTTATCTCAATAATTATACTTAATTTTGCTATAAGTAAAAATTGCTACAAAATTATAAGTATTATTAAACTTTTCCTTTAAGACAGTCGCGCGGACTAATTCCAAACATCCGTTTAAATGCAGCCGAAAATTGCCCCAAGTGGGAATACCCTACACAATTTGCTACATCAGCAACACGCATATTACTTTCATACAGCAAAAGCCTAGCTCGTTCCATCCGATATTGATGCGAATATTGAAAAACACTTTTACCAAAAACTTTGGGAAAGCTCTGCTTCAATTGATAAAGGCTAAGTCCAACCTCTTGTGCTAATTCAATTAAAGACGGCGGATTTTCCAAATGACTTTCTAAAATCTCCTTGGCTTGATAAATTTGCTCGACAACAGTGCGTTTTGGCTTATACTCATGACACTGAATAATCTCCCCTGCCATATCCTGTTGCAGTCGCAAAGCCATTAATTCCAAAACTTTAGCTTCTAAATAAACCTTTTTAACTAAACCTTGAAATGGACATTGCCAAATTTGCTGTAATGCAACCTGCATTTGGGTTGTAATTGTTCCCATACGAACAGAATACTCTTGGTCGGGTTGACGAAACAGGTGCTTTAGTAGCTCTGGAATGGCATCATCTTGAATGCCAAATATTTTTTTAAATAATTCCGGTTCGATATGAATATCAATCTCTTGGTTTGGGTCTGGTATAGTAAATAACATCTTTGGCGCCATTCCACAACCACACAAAGCAGTTTCACCAGCTTTTATCGAAGCATAATCAACACTGCTAATAGCGTCACCAGTAAGTCGAAAAGAAAACTGCAAAGGATGTTCTTGTTCTGGGTAAGCTTCGGTTATATGAGTTTCATGATGTTGATAATCTCCAATTGCCAGTGAAAAGCCTCGTTCTAGTTCAATTTCTTGAATGTAACCCCGTCCTAATTCCTGGGGATATGAGTTAATGATTTCCGAAAAACCTTTGCTGCAATCGAGAATTTTATCTTCTTCAGCAGTTGGCAAGCAATTTGAGTAACCTGGCTGTGACAATTCGGCTGTCATAGGAATTTCGCAAGTCAAATAAAAATAATTTGCAATAAGTATACATGATTTCTCTCTGATTCTCAATTAGTTGGTGTATCTACTTACTTTTATCAACTCATGAAATTTTGAGTTAACTGCACCGCTTCTATTGACTCTCCGGCGCCTCATGTGTAATGCCGGGAACTTTAGTAATAGGGATTTCTTTTAATTCTTCGGGAAATTTGTCGTAGGAAATGTTGCCTGTTTTGCTTTGAGTGTATTTTTGGGCGAATTGTAAGAGTGCTGGAGCGGATTCTGGGGTAACGGTGCTAAAGACGTAAGTGGGTTTGCGAGAAGCGGAGAAGGCGATGACGCAGCCACGACCACAGTCCCAGAGGCAACTGGTGGGTTGAACTCGAATATTATTAAATTCGGGATTGTTGGACTGGTGAGTTTGAACTTTTTCTAGAAGAACGGCGCCGTCTGCTGGCTGGTCTTCTGGGTGGTCTTCGGAGATGCAGCAGGATTTGCAAACAAAGAGAGTAGATTTAGTCATGGTTTTTTGAATATTGATAAGGTATTTTCAAGATTATCTAGGATAGCATTAATTGTGTAAAGATTTCCCTATTGTTCTAAGAGACATTCTTTTAAATTTTTCCTTTGAGACAATCGCGCGGGCTAATTCCAAACATGCGTTTAAATGCAGCAGAAAATTGCCCCAAGTGGGAGTATCCAACACTATTAGCCACATCTGCTACAAGCATATTACCGTCATACAGCATAAGTCGCGCTTGTTCCATCCTATATTGATGCAAATATTGAAAAACACTGTTACCAAAAACTTTGCGAAATTTATGCTTCAATTGATAAAGGCTAAGTCCAACCTCTTCTGCCAATTCAATTAAAGATGGTGGATTGTTCAAACGAGTTTCTAATATTTCCTTCGCTTGATAAATTTGCTCGGCTACAGTTCGCTTTGGTTCATATTCATGACACTGAATAATTTCCCTCGTCATATCCTGTTGTAGTCGCAGAGCCATTAATTCCAAAACTTTAGCTTCCAAATAAACCTTTTTAATTAAACCTTCAAATGGACATTGCCAAATTTGCTGCAATACAACTTGCATTTGGGTTGTAATTGTTCCTGTACAAACAGAATATTCTTCATCGGGTTGACGAAACAGATGCTTTAGTAACTCTGGAATTGCATCCTCCTGAATACCAAATATTTTTTTTAATAATTCCGGTTCGATATGAATATCAATGTCTTGGTTTTGTTTTGGCATAGTAAATAACATCTTCGGCGCCGTTCCGCAACCACACAAAGCAGTGTCACCAACCTTTATAGAAGCATAATCAACGTTATTGATAACGTCACTTTTAAACTTAAAATAAAACTCTAAAGGATATTCGTGTTTTGGATAAATTTCTGTTATCTGAGTTTCATGATGTTGAGGAACTTCTGTAATAGTTTCCGAAAAACCTTTAGTGCAATCTGACTGTGAAATTTGGCTTATCATGGGGATTTCGCAAATCAAATAATAATAATTTTCAATAAGTATACATGATTTCTCTGTATTTCTCAATTGGTTGGTGTATTTTGGCTAGTTGGCACCAGACAAAAATTCCTTTATACAGACACAATTAATAAAAGCGGCAAAACCTCAGTTTTACCTGCCTCTACTCTGTGCCCTCTGTGCCTCTGTGGTAAAAATATTTACTCTTAAAACCTCTGAACTCATGACAAAGGTCTAGATTTTAGTAATTTGTAGTATATCCTCAAATTCAGGGTATGTTATAGACAGGACTTACGCATGAAAATCTAGAAACCAGGTTTCTTTATAAAATATGACATTAACAAGAGATTTTACAGAAACAGTTAACGCACGAATTCAACAAGATTCTACATTCGCGATCGCATTACTTAATGAAGCTATTTCTCTGTTCCTAAATGGTGAGCCAGAAACTGCAAGGCTTATACTAAGAGAACTTGTAAATGCAACCGTAGGTTTTGAAGAACTTGCAAATCAAACATCCAAACCCAGCAAAAGCTTTCATCGGATGTTGTCAGCATTCATGTAATCCGACTATGGATAACTTGACCAGCATAATCAATGTTACCCAGAAAAATTTAAATATAGACATTCAAGTTAATACTGTTTCCTGTGCTTAAAAAACAAATCATAACATATCGGTAATTTATGAATTAATGACATAGGCTACTACTGGGTTAAGGCAATTGAAAGTAACAAAAATAACAATAGTTATTTAGTCCTCATTTAGAGGAGATGCTACGACAAAGAGTATGGTATGATTACTTATATTATTTCTCAATAACTACAATGTTCTCAGAGATATTGCAATGTCCAATAATGAATCGGGTGCAATCGTTTTTGCTCTACTATCAGCATTTTTTGCTGCCTTGACCACTATTTTTGGCAAAATAGGAGTCGAAACTATTAACCCCAATATAGCAACCGCAATTCGCACCTTAGTTATTCTAATCATGATTTGGGGTTGGGTTTTGGTGAAAGGGCAACTAGATACACTAATGACAGTTAGCCCCAAAACGTTGTTATTTCTAGTCTTATCTGGATTATCAACAGGTTTATCTTGGTTATTTTACTTTCGAGCATTACAAGCTGGAAAAGCTTCTTTGGTGGCGCCTTTAGACAAATCCAGTTTAGTATTAGTAATAGTTTTTTCAGCAATATTTCTCAAAGAACAATTAACACTGCAAGTCATACTAGGAACAGCTTTGATAGTAGTCGGTACGCTAGTTTTAATTAAGTAAGTCGCTCTTAGTAAAAGTTTTATCTTGAACTTACACAGAAAACTAATATTACAGGGTAAAACTCTTATTTTTAGATTAAATCGTTTAGCCAAAGCATCGATACAAGGGCGCCTCAATACTACGTAGGTTTTGAATAAAATCCCCCCAACCCCCCTTAATAAGGGGGGCTAAAAGCCGCTATTTTCCCCCCTTATTAAGGGGGGTCAGGGGGGATTAGTTCCAAGAAAATAGCTATCCCTTGCAGTATTGAAGGGCGCCTCAATTTTCGATTTCTAAGACAAGCATAATTAAAGCCTTATGTCAACCACTTCTAGTTAACCGGCGCCCTAGATGTGCAATTATTTACGTAAAGAAGGCGCCTGTACCAAAATATGTAGCTTTAGTGACAAATAATATCATTGTTTATGGCTGACATTGATTTAAAGGGCCATATATTGCGATAATCCTATTGAGATTGAATAGCGATAATCTGACCATTTATACAAGCCATCAACCATGAGCATCACCCTAACCCTAAAAGAAGATGAAGAACTATGGGCGGAAGCAGAACAAAGCAGTGTGTGCAAATCTGCGCTCTCACCATTTGAATTCTGCTGTGAAGTGCCTAAGCAACTAGGCAAAGGTTATAGGCAATACATTGAGGTTTATCCTGAACTTTGGCTGGAAATTGATGAATTAGAATACAATGATGATGTCTTAATTCAAGTTCCCGACTGGCATCACCCCTTGCAATTTTCCGTTTTACTCTCAGGAATATCCACAGGCGATTTTGGGCAAGTTGGGGGAAGATACACGGTTATTTCTGGTGGTGGAATTCAACGGTCAATGAGCCAAATATATCCTAAATCGCAGAAGTTTGTAGGTGTTAACATCGAGATGCCACCGGAACTACTGGCAACTTTTTTTCCTGGGCAGGATGGACAAATTCCCCCCGAAATGAAAATGTTTGCTAAGGGTAACGATTGGCAAACAGTTATTTATCCCGAAACTACAACTGCCGTACAGTCAGTGGCACAGCAAATCGTTAACTGTCCTTACCAAGGGACTGCCAAGCGGATATATTTGCAAGGTAAGGTAGTAGAATTAATGGCGTTGCAGTTAGCTCCAATTTTAGCAGAACAAGAAAGAAGGCAACCATCTCCACGCTTGAGAGCAGAAACTATTGATTGTATTTATCGTGCAAGAGAAATATTACTTTCTCATTTAGAAAACCCTCCATCATTATTGGATTTAGCGCTTCAGGTCGGAGTCAGCGATAGAACTCTCCGCAGAGGATTTCAGGAATTATTTAACACAACGGTCTTTGGTTATTTGACTAGCCAGAGAATGGAAAAAGCACAGTGCTTGTTGCGAAATTCCAAGCTGACGGTGACAGAAGTCGCAGTGATGGTAGGTTATTCTAATTCCTCTCACTTTGCCGCAGCCTTCAAGCGTCAATTTGGCATTACCCCTAAAGAATGCTTGGCAGGTAAACTGTCCGTTTCACGATAATACTTGCCGTTTCGGGGTAGATTTTGCCGCTAGCTCTCCTTTATACTCAGCATTACTAAAGTTAATAATTATTTGCAATAGTCTTTATCTTGGTGATACGGAAGATTGCACCGAAGCGAAAGAGTTACGGAGACTGCTAAAAGCAGCAGCCTCATGCTGTCGCAAGATTTATAAACAAAGTGTGGGGAGTAATTATGAAGCGTTGGTGGCTACTCAGTAATTTTAATTTATCGCTGGTAATTAGTATATTTGGATGTTTGAGTGCAATAGGCATCCAACCAGGATTAGCTGAGGAAAAATCAGGAAGTGGGCAAAAAATAAGCCCTGTAAGCACTTTTGAAATTCCTCAACTGAGCGAAATCGAACTTCCTGCAAAGAGTGCTACCATGTTGGCACAGGCGCCAGTTCCAAGCAACCCCTCAAATCCGGACTCCTCTTCGCAAGGTGAAAAACAAGGGGGTATTGCAACAATTACGGGTGTAAAGGCAAATCCCACAGAGAAAGGTGTAGAGGTAATTTTAGAGACAACCCAAGGGGATAAACTGCAAGTCACCAATCGTAGTACAGGTAATAATTTTATTGCTGATATTACTGGAGGGCAGTTGCGTTTACCTTCAGGAGACGCTTTCACCTTTAAGTCAGAAAATCCTATATCGGGAATTACACAAATAACAGTTACAAATGTTGATGCAAATACTGTACGGGTAACGGTAGTCGGTGAGAAAACTTTACCTACAGTCGAGTTATTTGATGATAATGCAGGACTGATTTTTGCAGTAGTCAATGCGTCTGTAGCGACACAACCGCCCGAAGTGGCGCCAACCCAAGAAAAGCCTGCAAGTGAGGCACCTCAAGAAAAACCTTTCTCACAGCAGGATGGCCCGATTGAGTTGGTGGTGACGGGAGAGCAAGATGGGTATCGGGCGCCGAATGCGAGTACAGCAACACGGACAGATACGCCGATACGAGATATTCCCCAGTCTATTCAAGTTGTACCCCAGGAAGTACTACGTGATCGTTTTGTAGAGTTTTTCTACCTGGATCGTACTGATTCAACTGACGTTTATTTTGGACAGATCGACTTGCTTAGTAAATTTAAGACAGGTTCTATCGAACACCAACTTTTATTGGGCTTCGATTATGAGGATAACTCTCAGGCGTTTAAATCTTTCACCAGTCCAATACCTCCTTTAGATTTGCTTAACCCAACATATAATGTTGCAAGACCCACAGATTTAGTCCAAGATTTTATGTACGAGCGACTGACTCAATCCTATGGAGTTTACTTTCAAGATCAGATAGCGTTTAGTAATAACTTAAAGCTGTTGATTGGCGGACGTTATGATTGGGTATCCAATGAATTAGAATTAGTCCTTAATGATACTGATGAGCCAGCGGTCAATGATGGTGCTTTCAGCCCGCGCGTTGGGTTAGTGTATCAGCCCAGCGATACAATTTCTCTATATGCAAGCTATAGCCGCTCTTTTCTCCAGACCACATCATTTAGCCCAGGTCAGGTATTTAAGCCAACCAGAGGTACTCAGTATGAAGTCGGTATTAAAACAGACTTTCTAGAAAAAAAACTTTCAGCAACCTTAGCCGCCTATCACCTTACGAAAACCAATGTGGTAACATCCGATCCAGTTAACCCATTCCTTTCCGTTCAAACTGGGGAGCAGCGAAGTCAAGGGATTGAGCTAGATGTTGCAGGTGAGATTCTACCCGGATGGAGGGTCATTGCTTCCTACGCTTACACGGATGCAGAAGTAACAAAGGATAACAGTATTTCGGTTGGTAATCAACTTAATAATGTACCCACAAATCAAGCGAGTCTGTGGACAACCTATGAGATACAGCAGGGTAATCTCAAAGGTTTAGGATTTGGTTTGGGACTCTTTTACGTTGGTGAACGTCAAGGCGATCTAGCTAACACATTTACGCTGTCAAATTACTTGCGTACTGATGCGGCACTTTACTATCGATGGGAAGGACTTAGAGCAGCAATTAATATTCGTAATTTATTTGATACAGACTTGTTAATAGCGTCATGTATTTTACATACATCAGAAAAATTTTATTAATTGAATGATTTATAAACTTCATTATTTCTTATAAAAGTGATAGTAAAAAATCTATTATTTACAAATGTTAAATTTTAGATTTTCTTTAGATTTAAAAGAATAATACTTGCTTTTACTATTTAAGCTGAGTTTGAGAAAAGTTTTAAGCATTGGCACCTGTTAAATTTGAAAAAATGTTAAGCAGTTATCTGTTAAATATTGTTATTCGTTAACAAAAATTATGAGCAATAAGTAATTTCTTGACATAAACTAGCTGTAACAGTTTTTTGAAACTACTTAACCATAAAGGAAACATAAAGAAAATACGAGAGAAGTGTAGGAGTTGGCGCCAACATTAGCAAGAGGTGAAAGCGAATGAGAGATAACAACTCGATGAAAACGCAATGGTCAGGGTTTGATTTTTTTGAGGAAACACCAGGTTGTCTGGAGAAAGAAGTAAATATTAATGATGAAGCTTGTGATGCTGCTAAATCTTTCCCTTTAGCAATGGCAAGCGTTGGGGAGTGTTTGCGTATTGCCAGACTTAAAGGTTCTGAAGGTACGGTGCGTCGCTTCATTAGTATGGGGTTTGTACCTGGATGTCAAGTTCAGATTATTAGTGTGACTGGGGGTTCTGTAATTGTTGGTATTGGTGATAACCGCATTGGTTTAGGGGCGGGTATGGCACAGAAAATTATGTGTACAAATGAATTCAATCGGAAGTAAGGCAAATGACTAAGATACATTTAGAAAATTTAGCTGTTGGCTGTTCGGGAAGGGTAGTTGGTTATGAAAAAGCTGCCCGTGGTTATAAGGGGAAGTTACTCGCGATGGGTTTGACACCAGGTACTGAGTTTACTGTCACTCGTCATGCACCCCTTGGTGACCCTGTAGAGATTCAAGTCCGCAATTTTAAATTGAGTTTACGTAAAAACGAAGCTAATGCTCTTTTTGTAGAGGAGATTGGAAAGTGAGCAAGTTAACAATTGGATTGGTTGGTAATCCTAACTGTGGTAAAACTACTTTATTTAATGCTTTGACAGGCGCCAATCAGAGAACTGGTAATTGGCCTGGTGTGACGGTTGAACGTAAGGAAGGAAAATATACTCATAATGGTATTGAAATCACTGTTGTTGATTTACCTGGGGTTTATTCTTTGGATGCTGAGAATGAAGACACTGGGCTAGATGAACTAGTTGCGCGCGATTATTTACTCCAGAACGAAGCTGATGTGATTATTAACATTGTTGATGCTTCCAATTTAGAGCGTAATTTATACCTTACGACTCAAATCATGGAAATGCGTTTACCCATGATTACCGCGTTAAACATGATGGATGTTGCAACATCGCGTGATATTCGGATTGATGCGAAACTACTTTCAGAGCGACTTGGTTATCCTGTAATTCCCATGACTGCTTCTGCAAGTAAGGGAGTATTACAGTTAAAAGATGTAATTAATCAAGTTCTAGTAAAACCCTTTAAAATCGCTACTTACGTTGCTTACCCTGCTGTTATCGAAGATGCAATTGCTGCTTTAACACCTTTTATTAACGAACGCAGTCCTAACCGCGCGGTTGATGCTCGTTGGACAGCTTTAAAGCTTTTAGAATACGAAGATAGAATTGCTCCCGAACTTCGAGGTCGAGAATTAGAACATATAATTGTTGAACATCGGCGCCGAGTTCACCAAACGCTCGATGATGATTTGGATATTATCATTGCTGATAGTCGTTATGGGTTTATTCGCAACTTAACTCAAGATACAACCGAACGCACAAGAGAGGTCAAAACTACTATTTCTGACAAAATTGACCAAGTGGTGCTAAATCGGTTTTTGGGTATTCCCATCTTCCTTTTGGTCATGTATCTAATGTTTCTAGTATCAATAAATATAGGAGGCGCCTTTATTGATTTCTTTGACATTACCTTTGCAACGATATTTGTAGATGGGTTTGCCCATGTTTTAGAACAAATTAAGGCGCCAGGTTGGTTAATTGGCATATTAGCGCAGGGTGTAGGTGGTGGTATTCAAACGACAGCTACATTTATTCCTCAAATTGGCATGATGTTTTTATGTCTGTCAGCATTGGAAGATACAGGTTACATGGCGCGCGCGGCTTTTGTCATGGATAGGTTAATGCGGTTTATTGGACTTCCAGGTAAATCGTTTGTACCCATGATGGTGGGATTTGGGTGTAATATACCAGGAATTATGGCAACGCGGACACTAGAAAATAAACGTGACCGCATGATGACAGTAATGATGAACCCATTCATGTCATGTAGCGCAAGATTGGCAGTTTATGCTTTATTTTGTGGCGCCTTTTTCCAAGTTGGAGGGCACAATATAGTATTAAGTCTTTACTTATTGGGTATATTAGCAGCTATCGGAACAGGATTAGTCTTGAAAAATACTATCCTTCAAGGAGAAGCGGCGCCTTTTATTATGGAATTACCCGCATATCATATTCCCAAACTCAAAGGTGTACTGTTACGTGCTTGGGATAGACTCAAAGCATTCATAAAAAAAGCAGGTATTGCCATTGTGCTGATGGTAGTTGTGCTAGGTTTCATGAATTCAGTTGGTACAGATGGTTCCTTTGGTAAACAAGATAGTAAAGACTCAATACTCAGCGCACTAAGTCGAGATGTTACACCTATCTTTTCACCAATGGGAATAAGAGAAGAAAACTGGCCTGCTACCGTTGGTTTAATGTCTGGAGTATTTGCCAAAGAAGTAATGGTAGGCACAATGAACTCTCTGTATACTCAACTAGCAGAAGAGGAAAAAGCAGCAACAGAACCAGAGAAACCAGAGGAATATAGCTTTTGGGGTGGTATTGGTAAAGCATTCCTAAGTATTCCAGAAAACCTAGCAAAAATACCCGCTCAACTTTTTGACCCCCTTGGTTTTGATGCCACAAATATTACAGACCAGAAACAAGCAGCAGAAGCTCAGGGTATTTCCGTGAGTACATATGGGCAAATGTCCCAAAGATTTGGAAGTAAAAATGCAGCCTTTGCATATTTACTATTCGTATTATTGTACTTCCCTTGCGTCTCTGCCACCGCTGCACTTTACCGCGAAACCAACTTAGGGTGGACAATATTTGCTGGATGCTGGACAACAGGTTTAGCTTATTGGGCAGCAGTACTATACTACCAAATTGCAACATTCTCACAACATCCAACAACTTCCACCGCTTGGATAGTCTCATTAATTTTAGCAATCATCACAGCTATTTTTGCTCTGAAAATAGTTGGCACCAAACGTCACAGCAAACACCAACAGCTTGCGTAAGTTACCACGAAATTTGAAACCCAACAAAAGCTAATAAACGTTGGGTTTTCAAATATATATTCATTAAAAATAAAATACTCAGGAATAAAACCATGATATTAAGCGAACTACAAGAATTTATTAGCTCACACCAAAGAGTTTCACTCGCAGATTTAAAACTTCATTTCCATATGGACACAGAACCATTACGAGACATAATAAACAGACTCATTCGCAAAGGACGAGTTCGTAAAATGGAAGAAGGTAAAAAATGCAGTGGATGCCATAGCTGTAACAATGATGCAATTGAATTTTATGAGTGGGTAGCTTCAAATAATGAAGCAGAACAATTACGCACATTGTGCCAACAGTAGTTTATAGGCGCCTTGGTAATTTATAAATCTGGGCGCCTGCCTAATTAAGCCTTTAGTCCCACCTCTCAAGTTAGTTTTGCCGTTCTAGTTTTTTTTTGGCAAACTCATCAGCAAACTCTTCTTTTTTATGTTTAATAATTGACCCAAGTTTGCGTATCTGACATCTTACATATCTACGTATTAATTCTTAATTTTAAATTAGCATGTTTTTAATAATACTTGCATAGTCAGTCCATTTTAATGGAGTTTTGCTATTAGCCTAGGGACTTTTAGTCCTAGGCAGGTATGAGCGTAGTTACAGATTGGGCAATTAATATTACATGTACAAATGTAGGTGCAAGATATAAGGTATCCTTTCTTGAGAGCTTCTAAAAATTAAATTCCTGTTCTATAGGATTCCTGTTTGATTTTTGAATACCACGTAAGTTCGTCACTGACGACCAATATCTCGATATCCCGAAAACATATGGTGGGCAGTGCCCACCTTACAGATACTTAGATTTTTTCAAAAATAATTTAGGATTCCTATAATTGACAATATATGCCATTAATGCTTCAATATTCTCATTCCCTGAACTTAATATTAAATTATTTAATAAATTTACTTAAGTATATGAAAATTAGCTATTCAATTTCTGATGTTAACGAACTGTTGACGACAATTGGAAAACAATCAAATGCTGCTATTTCTTCGATGCAAAATGAAGAAATTATTAAGTTTCCTTCTAGAATATGCGACGGTTGGATGCAGCGTGTCAGCTTGCGTTCGGGTATTGAGTTAATTACACAAAGTTTAGAGTTTTCTGAAAATACAATTATTGAAGCTGAGTATAAGCAACGGTGTTTAGCTTTTGGGTTAAGTTTTTGCCTTTCTGGCAGCGCGCGCGGAAGAATGACTGGTATTAAGGAAGATTTAATATACACTTCCGACCAAGGTAGTTTAGGTTTTGCTTTAGACCATAAGGGAAGTTTAGAGTATGCTGTGGGGGAAAGAATTAATTTTGTACATATAGTGATGGAACCTGGGAATTTTCGCTCTTTTATTGATGAAGAATATCACAGAATTCCTACACAGCTACAACAAATTATAGAAGGCGCCGATACTTCATTATATATAGATAACTATATAATTACACCAGCGATGCGAATGGCAGCACAGCAAATTCTTAATTGTCCTTACCAAGGGTTGACGAAACGGTTGTTTCTTGAAAGTAAGGCAATAGAGTTAATTGCTTATTATATTAATGAACTTACTCAGAAATCTGAAGAAAACCAAAAAAATTATACAAAACTAAAAGACGACGATATCGCGCGCGTTCAAGTCGCAAAACAAATCTTACTAAATAACTATCAAAACCCACCTTCTTTACTAAATTTAGCAAAATCTGTTGGTCTCAATGACTACAAATTAAAAATAGGGTTTCGTCAATGCTTTAATACAACAGTTTTTGGTTGTTTGCATGACTACAGAATGC
>ERZ1066118.529-NODE-529-length-34023-cov-15.812500_pt1 | contig 34023 bp, 28 predicted proteins | sample MGYA00382765_ERZ1066118 | MGnify/ENA primary metagenome ERZ1066118 (study PRJEB33369, sample SAMEA5778348) | biofilm metagenome | biome: Industrial cooling water; feature: Water cooling tower basin; material: Biofilm | place: United Arab Emirates | collected...
GATCCGGTTCGCCCCCCGCGGCCGCCAGCGCCCACTTGGTCGAGCTGCTGCTGCCGCTTCGAGACAATGAAGGCACGCCCTACCCGCGAGCCTTCTTCGACCATCTCCGGGACGAACTGATCGCACGCTTCGGGGGCGTCACAGCGCATCTGCGCGCCCCCGCGCAGGGGGCGTGGCAGGCCGAGCCGGGTGATCCGGCCTCGGTCGACCGCGACGACGTGGTGATCATCGAAGTGATGGTCGATGCGCTCGACCGGGACTGGTGGCGCACGTGCCGGGCGGCGCTGGAGCGCGAACTGCGGCAGGACGAGGTCGTCATCCGCGCCCACCCGATCGAGCGGCTCTGACCGAACGCTGCCCGCGCCATGGCGGCCGAAACAGGACGGCGACCATCACGGCCGGCAGCCAGATCCAGCGCAACTCGGAGCGCAGCACGGACGGCAGCCGCTCGCTGGTCAAGGCGCGCAAGCCGATGGGCGACACCTCGATGGGTCGCCAGGGGAACGCCCAGCGTTGCTCGGTGACCGGCCACAGGAACGGCAGGCCGCCGCCGCCGGCGGTCAACGCATCCAGCATCCCGTGCGACGCCGTGCACGCGGCCAGGAAGCAGAATGCCACCAGCGGCCGGGCCCGCATTCGTCCAGCGGCCATCGCACCGAGCAGACCGATGGCCAGCGCGAAAGCGATGGAATGCGTGAAGCCCCGATGGCGCCAGGGCGAGCCCCATGGCGCATCGATGAAGAGGTGCAGCGCGACGTCGGCGTCCGGCAGCATCGCCGCCGCCACGCCGGCCATCAACAGCCGTCCCGGAATGCGCCGTCCGCCGGCGATGTAGCCCACCACCAACGGCACCGCCGCGTGGCTCAGGATGGTCGGCATCGATGGACCAGGTGCCGCGGCCCGCGCGCGGCGGTCAACGCGAGGCGGACGACATGCGCGACACGGCGGATGCCGAAGACGCCGAAGACGCTGATGCTGCGTCCTCTGACGTTGCCTGCGGCGCCGTGACGGTTTCGCGACGCCACGCGAGCATCAAACCCAATCCCAGCACGCTCTGGAGCAGGTAGAGGCCCCCCGAGACGGCATGCCAGCGGGCGAACGGCGCCGCGAGTTCGGTGCCCTGGACCGGCCGGCCGCCAGCCGCGTCGCGCAACTGGGCGACCTGCGGCTGGATCACGAACAGCGAGGCCGCCGAACAGGCCCACATGGCGGTCGCGAGCATCGCGAAGCGCGTGCGCCAGCGGCCACGCAGGGCCGAGACCACGACGATGAGCGCACCCGCCACCAGCCCGATCCAGCCCACGGCCGCGAAGAAGCGGCCCGCGAGCGAACCTGCCAGCACACGGTCGGGCAGCGCGGCGAAGAGGCCAGGGGCCACCACGTAGCCGATCGTCCACAGGGCGCCGCACCACGCGGTGGCCAGCAGCAGTTGGGCCGAGAGGGCCGCGGAGCGCCAACGCGAGAAAGCCGGGCCCATGCCGGGATCAGACGTAGCGGACGTCGAGCACTTCGTACTCGCGCAGGCCGCCCGGCGCCTGGAAGCCGATGATGTCGCCGGCGTGCTTGCCGATCAGCGCACGCGCGATCGGGCTGGACACGGAGATCTTGCCTTCCTTGATGTCCGCTTCATCGTCGCCGACGATCTGGTAGGTGACCGGCGAGCCGGAGTCTTGATCCTCCAGCTCCACCGTGGCGCCGAAAACGATGCGGCCGTCCGCGTCCAGCGTGCTCGGGTCGATGACTTGCGCGTTGGAGAGCTTGGACTCCAGCTCGGCGATGCGCCCTTCGATGAAGCCCTGCCGCTCCTTGGCCGCGTCGTAGTCGGCGTTCTCGGACAGGTCGCCCTGGGCGCGCGCTTCGGCGATCGCCGTGATCACGGAAGGCCGCTCGACGGTCTTGAGTCGGTGCAGCTCCTGCTTGAGCAGCTCCGCACCGCGCAGGGTCAGCGGAATGGTCGGCATTCTTTCGTTCCCAAAAGGACTCGAGCCCCGGCGGCGGGCCAGGGCTCGAGGGTGTCTCTGATCGAGGGTCGAAGCCCGGAGCGTCGGGCTCTCGGTGGATGTTACACGCCTCAGGAGGCCAGGCGGGCGTGCAATTCCTGCAGCGAATAGACCTCGAGCCCAGCCAGGTGCTTCATGCCTTCCACGGCCGCCCGAGCACCGGCGATGGTGGTGTAGTAGGTCACGCGCTGTGCCAGCGCGGTCACGCGGATCGCGCGGGAGTCCGAGATCGAGGCGCGCTTCTCCTCGCTGGTGTTCACCACCATCTGGATCTCGCCGTTCTTGATCATGTCGACCACATGCGGCCGGCCTTCGGCGACCTTGTTCACCAGGGTCACCGGGATGCCCTCGGCGCTGAGCGCCGCGGCGGTGCCGCGGGTGGCGACCACGCCGAAGCCCAGGCCGACCAGGTCGCGCGCCACGGACACGGCACGCGCCTTGTCGGGGTTCTTGACCGACAGGAACACGGTGCCCTTCTCGGGCAGGCGGATGCTCGCGCCCATCTGCGACTTGACGAACGCCTCGCCGAAGCTGAAGCCCACGCCCATCACCTCGCCGGTGGACTTCATCTCGGGCCCGAGGATGGTGTCGACGCCGGGGAACTTGGCGAAGGGGAACACCGCCTCCTTGACCGAGTAATACGGCGGCACGACGGTCGCGCCCACGCCCTGGTCGTCCAGCGACCGGCCCAGCATGGCGCGGGCGGCGATCTTGGCCAGCGGCATGCCGGTGGCCTTTGACACGTACGGCACCGTGCGCGAGGCGCGCGGATTCACTTCCAGCACGTAGACGTCGTCGGCTTGGCCGCCAGCGCCGCGCTGGATCGCGAACTGCACGTTCATCAGGCCGACCACGTCCAGCGCGCGCGCCATCTGCTCGGTCTGGCGCTCCAGTTCGGCCACCGTGGCGTCGTCCAGCGAGTACGGCGGCAGCGAGCACGCCGAGTCGCCCGAGTGGACGCCGGCCTGCTCGATGTGCTCCATCACGCCGCCGATGTAGACGCGCTTGCCGTCGGACACGCAGTCCACGTCCACTTCGATCGCATCGTTCAGGAAGCGGTCGAGCAGCACCGGGCTGTCGTGCGAGACCTTCACGGCCTCGCGCATGTAGCGCTCGAGGTCCTTCTGCTCGTGCACGATCTCCATCGCGCGGCCGCCCAGCACGTAGGACGGCCGCACCACCAGCGGGTAGCCGATCTCGCCGGCCAGGCGAATGGCGTCCGCTTCGGTGCGCGCGGTCCGGTTGGGCGGCTGCTTGAGGCCCAGGCGCTGCAGCAGCTGCTGGAAGCGCTCGCGGTCTTCGGCCACGTCGATGGATTCGGGGCTGGTGCCGACGATCGGCACGCCGTTGGCTTCCAGCGCCAGCGCGAGCTTGAGGGGCGTCTGCCCGCCGTACTGCACGATGACGCCCACGGGCTTCTCGACCGCGACGATCTCCAGCACGTCTTCCAGCGTCAGGGGCTCGAAGTAGAGCCGGTCCGAGGTGTCGTAGTCGGTCGAGACGGTCTCGGGGTTGCAGTTGACCATGATGGTCTCGTAGCCGTCCTCGCGCAGCGCGAAGGCGGCATGCACGCAGCAGTAGTCGAACTCGATGCCCTGCCCGATCCGGTTCGGCCCGCCGCCCAGCACCATGACCTTCTTGCGGTCGGTGGGCTCGGCTTCGCACTCCTCCTCGTAGGTGGAGTACATGTAGGCGGTCTGCGTGGCGAATTCCGCCGCGCAGGTGTCCACCCGCTTGTAGACCGGGCGCACGCCCAGCGCATGGCGTTGCGCCCGCACCGCGTCGGCCGGCGCGCCCAGCAGCTTGGCCAGGCGCCGATCCGAGAAGCCCGAGGCCTTGAGGTAGCGCATCTCCTCGCGCGAGAGCGACTCCAGCGCACGGCCGGCGATGGCGTTCTCCTTGCGCACGATCTCCTCGATCTGCGCGAGGAACCACGGGTCGATGCTGCTCTCCTCGAACACCTCTTCCACGCTCATGCCCAGCCGGAAGGCATCGCCCACGTAGCGGATGCGGTCGGGCCGCGGCTCGCCCAGCTGCTCGGTGATCTCGTCGCGGTCGTCGCTGATCGGGTCCAGGCCGTCGATGCCGGTCTCCAGGCCGCGCAACGCCTTCTGGAAGGACTCCTGGAAGGTGCGGCCGATGGCCATGACCTCCCCGACCGATTTCATCTGCGTGGTGAGGCGGCTGTCGGCCTGCGGGAATTTCTCGAAGGCGAAGCGCGGGATCTTGGTGACGACGTAGTCGATCGACGGCTCGAAGGACGCCGGCGTGGCGCCACCGGTGATGTCGTTGCGGAGTTCGTCCAGCGTGTAGCCCACCGCCAGCTTGGCCGCGACCTTGGCGATCGGGAAGCCCGTGGCCTTCGAGGCCAACGCGGACGAGCGCGACACGCGCGGATTCATCTCGATCACGATCATGCGGCCCGTCTGCGGGTCGATCGCGAACTGCACGTTGGAGCCGCCGGTGTCGACGCCGATCTCGCGCAGGATCGCGATCGAGGCGTCGCGCATCAGCTGGTATTCCTTGTCCGTCAGCGTCTGCGCGGGCGCCACCGTGATGGAGTCGCCGGTGTGCACGCCCATCGGGTCGAGGTTCTCGATCGAGCAGACGATGATGCAGTTGTCCTTGCGGTCGCGCACCACCTCCATCTCGAATTCCTTCCAGCCGATCAGCGACTCCTCGATCAGGAGCTCCTTGGTCGGCGAGAGGTCGAGCCCGCGCTTGCAGATCTCGATGAACTCTTCCTGGTTGTACGCGATGCCGCCGCCCGTGCCGCCCAGCGTGAAGCTGGGACGGATGACGGCCGGGTAGCCGATCCGCGCTTGGGCCGCCTGGGCCTCCTCCAGCGAATGCGCGATGGCGCTGCGGGCGCTGCCCAGGCCGATGGAGGTCATCGCCTCCTTGAACTTCAGGCGGTCCTCGGCCTTGTCGATCGCGGCGGGGCTGGCGCCGATCAGCTCGCAGCCGTGGCGTTCGAGCACGCCGTGGCGGTGCAGGTCGAGCGCGCAGTTGAGCGCGGTCTGCCCGCCCATGGTGGGCAGGATGGCGTCGGGCTTTTCCTTGGCGATGATGCGCTCGACCATCTGCCAGGTGATCGGCTCGATGTAGGTCGCATCGGCCGTCTCCGGGTCGGTCATGATCGTGGCCGGATTGCTGTTGACCAGGATGACGCGAAAGCCTTCCTCCTTGAGGGCCTTGCAGGCCTGCGCGCCGGAGTAGTCGAATTCGCAGGCCTGGCCGATCACGATCGGGCCGGCACCGATGATCAGGATGCTCTTGATGTCGCTGCGCTTGGGCATGTTGCTGGGTGTCCGCTTCTCGTTGCTGCTTGCTACTTGGCGCCGGGCTTGGCGTCGTCCATCAGGCGCACGAAGCGATCGAACAGATAGCCGATGTCGTGCGGACCCGGGCTGGCTTCCGGGTGGCCCTGGAAACAGAAGGCGGGCCGGTCGGTGCGTGCCAACCCCTGGATGGAGCCGTCGAAGAGCGACACGTGCGTGACGCGCAGGTTCTGCGGCAACGAGGCCGGGTCGACCGCGAAGCCATGGTTCTGGCTGGTGATCAGCACCTGGGCGGTGTCGAGGTCCTTGACCGGATGGTTGGCTCCGTGGTGGCCGAACTTCATCTTGACCGTGCGCGCGCCCGAGGCCAGGCCCATGATCTGGTGGCCCAGGCAGATGCCGAAGGTGGGATAGCCGAGCTCGATGAGCTCGCGTGCGGCGTCGATCGCGTAATCGCAGGGTTCCGGGTCGCCCGGACCGTTGGACAGGAAGATGCCGTCCGGGTTCAGCGCGATGGCCTGCGCGGCCGTGGCCTGCGCGGGCAGCACGGTCACGCGGCAGCCGCGGTCGGCCAGCAACCGCAGGATGTTGAGCTTGACGCCGTAGTCGAAGGCGACCACGTGACGCGGCGCGTCCTGCGGCGACACGAAGCCCTGCCCCAGGCGCCACGACCCTTCGGACCACGGATACGCGTCGCGCACCGACACTTCCTTGGCCAGGTCCTGCCCGGCCATGCCGGGCCAGGCGCGGGCGCGCTCCACGGCACGCGCCGCGTCGATGGTGGCGCCGCGCTCGGCCGCGACCAGGCAGCCCGCCTGTGCGCCCTTTTCGCGCAGCAGGCGGGTGAGCTTGCGGGTGTCGATGCCGGTGATGCCGGGGACGCCTTCGCGTACCAGGTACTCCGACAAGGTGGCGTCGCCCCGGAAGTTGGAAGCGCGCACCGGCAGGTCGCGGATCACCAGCCCCGCGGCGTGGATCCGCTTGCTTTCGGCGTCCTGGCGGTTGACGCCGTAATTGCCCACGTGCGGATAGGTGAGCGTGACGATCTGCCCGGCGTAGCTGGGGTCCGTGAGGATCTCTTGATAGCCGGTGATCGAAGTGTTGAACACGACTTCGCCGACCGTCTCGACCGGCGCGCCGAAGGAAATGCCATGGAAGACGGTTCCATCGGCCAACGCCAGGACGGCGGGCGCGGATGGCGGGATCAGTTCGGGGCGGTCACTGCCGGAAGCGGCGGGCGCGGATGGAACGGGGGACAACGGCGCGGGATGCAACGGCGGCTCCTGGGACGAGACGTCCGCCAGGCGCCGACGGCCACGCGCACGGGCACGATCCGAATGTCGGAGGCCGGTCGTGCATCGCGGGGATGGGGCGGTTTCGGCGCTAGCCGGCGAACGCGAGTTAAACCGGTCGATGGTACCACGGGGGGAGGTGCCCGACCAGCCCGACCGGCGTCGCGCGCTGCGCGCGCCGGGTGCGGCCAAGCGTGGCGCGAACCGCCGCTCTTGGTCGGACCCACGGCCGCGCCCAAAAGAAAACGGGCCCCGAAGGGCCCGTTCCAGGTCGACCGAAGTGCTTGGGGCGCGAGGCCGCCCGGCACCTCGTGGCGATTACTGGGCCTTGCGGCGGCGGATGGCACCCAGGCCGAGCAGCGCGCCGCCCAGCAGGGCCAGCGAGCCCGGCTCGGGGATCTTGCCGACGAAGTTCACGCTGGCGTCACCCGTGGTGCGCACCGTGCCGGTGGGCTCGAAGTTGTCGAAGTCCCCGTCGATGTTGACCATGATGTAGAAGGGACGCGGCTGCGTGAAGTACGCCTCGCCCTGCGGGGTCAGGGTGAACTGATCGAAGATCAGGGCGAAGTTGCCGGCGGCCTCTCCACCGTTGATGACGCCCTGGCCGAACATCAGGTCGGTCGAGGTGCCGATCAGGTAGTCGTCGCCCGTGTTCGTGCGGTTCACCGGGTCGGCGCCCGTGGCGCCCAGCGACAGGCCCGTGTCGGTGTTCGGGTCGATGTAGACGTTCAGGGTGCCGTCGGCGCCCGTGAAGGTCGTGTCGTCGCCGGTCGTCGAGAAGGTGCCGCTCGACGTGAACGTCGCGTACAGCTGGTACGTGTTCGGGCTGATCGACGGGGGCACGGCCACTTGCGAGCCGACCGCGACGGTGCCGTCATTGCTCAGGAACTGGCCGACCGTGTAGTAGGCGTTGGTCGTGAAGGTGTTGCCCGTGAAGGTCAGCACTTCCGAATACGCGCCGTTGATCTTGTCGGCCTGGAAGACGTTGACCAGCGCGCCCGGCACGCTTGACTCGTCGACCGTGAACTCGCTGAACGGGATGGCCATGGCCGGCGCGCTGAAGGCGGCGCCGAGCGCGACGGCGCAGAGTGCTTTTTTCCAAGTAGTCATTTTGAGAAATCCTCGCTGTGCTCAGTGTTTGTGGTGTGCGGCTGGGCTCTTATCTCGCGCTCCTTAAAGCACGGGCCATGCCGAAATCTGAATTTTCTTTTAAATCATATACTTGCAATTATTCGACGGCCTGGGAATCGGGTGGGTGTAAAGGAATCCGACGCCCGGTAGCGGACCTCGCGGCATGCAGTGACGTAGACTCGGACACCAGGCCACCGCCCGCAACCCCGCCATGCCGCAAGACACCCCGACCGTCACCCGAAAGACGCGCGACGAGATCGCTGCAGCGTACCGTTCCCCGCCCTGGTGGTACGACGTGCGCGGCTTCATGATCCTGACTTTCGCCTACAACAGCACCCTGCCCTCGCAGCTGCGCTTCTTCGGGACCAACTTCGGCCCCCGCCACCTGGAAGTCGCCGTGGGCACCGGGACGCTGCTCGAGATGGTCTTGAAATGGCGCCAGCGCCGCGGCCTGCCCCCCAGTCGCATCGTCGCGCTCGATTATGCCGAATCGATGCTCGCGGGCGCCATCCGCCGCTTCAAGGGACGCACGGACATCGAGCTGCTGCACGCGGACGTGGCCGAACTGCCCTACGAGAGCGACAGCTTCGACACGGCCAACATCGCCAACAGCATCCACTGCTTCCCGGAGATCGACGCGGGCCTGCGCGAGGTGCATCGGGTGCTGAAGCCGGGCGGCGTGCTGGCGGCCAACGTGCTGCTCTATCCGGAGGGCGGCGGTCCGCTGGCGAACATCGCCGACCGCATCAACGCCTGGGGCATCCGCAAGGGGATCCTGTTCACCCCGTACCGCGCCGAGGACGTTCGCGCCCGCCTGCAGGCCGCCGGCTTCGAGATCGTCGAGGAAGCCCGCCGCGGCAATTGCCACGAGGTGCGGGCGCGCAAGCCGGTGAGTGGCTGACGCGGTTTCCCGAGGCGCGTCTGCTCAGCGCGACAAGCCGCTGGGGCGGCCGCGCTGCAAGTGGCGGCGCGCCAGCGCGGCCGCCAGCCGCTGCACCGGGTTGCGCCAGCCTCCCGGCCGCCAGGTGCGCTTGACGGTGTTGCGGTAAGCGTCGTAGTGGACCCCCCACGGCGCGGCGAGCACTTCCCCACGGCCCAACAGGATCTTCAGCGCTTCGGTCGCGGCGATGCCGGCGCACATCTGGCACGCCATGGGGGTCGAAGGACCGGCTTGGCGGGCGAAATCCACGAAGCTGGGGTCGACCAGATAGCCGCGCTGCAGCAGCGCCGGCGACAGCCCCACCAGCAGGCGCACCGTTTTTTCGTCCGCGCTGCGGCCGGCCACCCCGAAATAGTCCTCGAAGCTCATCTTGCCCGGGATGAAGTTCAGAAGCGCGGCGCCCATGCCCAGGGGTGCGACCGTGATCGCGGGAACCCCCAGCGCCGCGCACCGCGCGAAGGTGAGCTCGCGCGCCGCGAACGCGAAGAAGTCCAGGCCGTCCACGTAAGCGTCGACACCGCCCAGGAAAGCATCGATGTTGTCGGGGTTCACGCCCTGCGGGAAGAGCCGCAGCTCGACCTGCGGGTTGATCGCGCGCGCCATCTCGGCCAGCACGTCGATCTTGGGAAGGCCCACCGTGTCGACCGTCGCGCCGACCTGCCGGTTGAAGTTGGGCCAGTCGAACCGGTCGAAGTCGGCGATGCTGAAGGCGCCGACGCCGAGCCGGGCCAGCGTCAGGAGGTGCACGCCGCCCACGCCGCCCAGGCCGGCGATGGCGATGCGCTTGCCGCGCAGCGCCGCCTGTTCGGCCGGCGTCACCCAACCGAGGTTCCGCGCGAACGCCTGCTCGTAGGCGAAGCCCGCGGCCGGCGCGGAAGCGGGGGCCGGCGGCGGTGGGGAGCCGGCTACCACGTCGCGGAGAAGAAAATCGCGATCGCCAGGCCCAGCCCCGCCACCCAGGCGATCGATCGGGCGGTGGCCAGGTCGGCGACGTACATCGCGATGTACGCGAGCCGCGCCACGATGAAAGCGACCGCGAGCGCGTCGATGCGTCCTTGCGGCGCGCCCAGTTGGTGGGCAACGATGACCGCCGCCGCGAAGAAGGGCAAGGCCTCGAAGCTGTTCGCCTGCGCGGCGTCGGCGCGCTTGCGGAAGCCGTCCTGGCGAGAAAGCCACTCGCGCGGGCTGCGGTTGTCGTAGCCCTTGAAGCCGGCCTTGGCGATGCCGGCGCAGACGATGGGAAGCAGCGCGGCCACGAGAATGCAGAGGTAGGCGATGGTCATGTCGAGAGGTGGGTCGCCGCCGGAACGCGCCGTGGATCAGTCGACGTTGCGCCGGTCGCGCATGGCTTGCGCGACGGTGCTGGGGTCGACGTACTCCAGCTCGCTGCCCACGGGCACGCCGCGGGCCAGGCGCGTGACGGTCAGCCCGCGCGCGCGCAGCATCTGCCCGATGTAATGGGCGGTGGCTTCGCCTTCCTGCGTGAAATTGGTGGCCAGCACCACTTCGCGCACGATCCCGTCGCTGGCCCGCTCCAGCAGCCGCTCGAAGTGGATCTCGCGCGGGCCGATGCCGTCCAGCGGGGACAGCCGGCCCATCAGCACGAAGTACAGGCCCTTGAAGGACAACGTCTGCTCGACCATGAGCTGGTCCGACGGCGTCTCCACCACGCACAATTGCGTGGGGTCGCGCTCGGGCGACGAGCACATGTCGCAGACGTCGGCGTCGGTGAAGGTGTTGCAGCGCTGGCAGTGATGGACCCGCGCGATCGCGTCGGTCAGCGCCCGACCGAGCATCGACGCGCCTTCGCGGTCGTGCTGCAACAGGTGGAAGGCGAAGCGCTGGGCCGACTTGGGCCCCACGCCCGGCAGGCGGCGCAGCGCCTCGGTCAAGGCCTCCAGCACGGGGGGCGTGTTCTTCACCGGCCGCGCGCCCCGTCAGAACGGGAGCTTGAAGCCCGGGGGCAGCGGCAGGCCGGCCGTCACGTTGCCCATGCGCTCGCTGGCGGTCTGTTCCGCGCGACGCAGGGCGTCATTCGTGGCGGCCACCATCAGGTCCTCCAGCATGTCCTTGTCGTCGGCCAGCAGGCTGGGGTCGATGGTGATGCGGCGGATCTCGTTGCGGCAGGTCACGACCACCTTGACCAGGCCGGCCCCGGACTGGCCCTCGACCTCGACCTCCGCGAGCTCCTCCTGGACCTTCTTGAGGTTGTCCTGCATCTGCTGCGCCTGCTTCATCAGGCCGGCGAGCTGGTTCTTCATCATGTGCGGATTCTCCTGGAAGGCGGGCCGCTGCGGCCCGGATGCGGGACGTCGGAGGGATGCGTCAAACGGGCCTGACCGAGCCGGGGACGATACGGCCACCGAAATCGGCAAGAAGCGTGCGCACGAACGGGTCGGACTCGATGGCCAGCTGGGCCTGCTGCAGGCGTTCGGCATTGTGCTGCGACGCGACGGCGGCCGCCGTGGCGCCGGGCGTCGTCGCGCCGATCTCGACCGCCAGGCGGGCGGAGGAGCCGAAGCGTTCGACCAACGCGTCGCGCACTTTCGCCACCGTGGCCGCTTCGGCCAAGGCGCGAACCGGCACCCGCAGCCGGAACTCGCCGTCGACCAGGCCCAGCAGCTCGCTCTGCATGGCGAACTCGCGAGCCAAGCCGCTCAACGGGAGCCTGGCAGCCAATTCCGGCCAGGCCGCGTCGAGCGCGATCGGCGCTGCCTCGGATGTCGGACGGACCGACACCGCCGGATGCCGAGCGACCTGGGCAGACCCGGACGGGGCCGCCACAGCCGGAGCGTCGGCGAATTGGTCCTGGACCACCACGGCCGGCGCAGGCCGCTGCGGCGCGGCCCGATCCGGCAGCGCCGCGACGGTCGACGCCGTGACGGTCGACGCCGTGACGGTCGCGGTCGCGTCGGGAAGGGACGCCTGCCGCGCCAGCCGGGCCGGCATCGGCATCGGCATCGGCGCGCGCACGGCCCCTGGAGACGAAGGCCCGGCGGGCGGCGCGGGGCGCGAACTCCGCACGAGCGCGGCGCGCAATTCCGCCATCGGTGACGCGGCGCGCGCAGGCGAAGGGGGAGGCGCGACGGCGGAAGCAGCGGGCGCGACCGCAGCGGACGAATCGGCCGCAGGCGCCTCGCCGGCATCATCCGCGACCGGGCGCGCCGCAACGGCCGACGCGCCCACCGAAGCGAGCACGGATGCCGGGGCAGCAGCCGGAGCAGAGGGCACAGCAGATGCCGCGGCAGACATCGCAGCGGTCGTCCGGCCAGCCGCGGGCGGCCGCGCTGCCTTGACCCCCGGGGAACCGGCAGGCGGACTGCCAGCGGCGGCCCCTTCGTCGGGCATGAACGCGAAGAGCCGCAGCAGCAGCATGGTGAAGCCCGCATGCTCGTCCGGGGCGAGCGGCAGGTCGCGTGCACCGTGCAACACGATCTGCCACCAGACCTGGAGGTCGGCCGGCGCGATCGCCGCGGCCCAGTGCGCGAGGCGCTCGGGGTCGAGGCCGGCGTCGCCTGCCGCGCCCACCTGCGCCAACGCCACCCGTTGCAGCAGCAAGGCCAGCTCGGAAGCCGCCTGCGGAAACGACAGGCCGCGCGCGGCCATGTCGTCGGCCACGGCCAGCGCCGCCAACGCGTCGCCGGCGACCAGCGCGTCCAGGATGCGCGACACGAAGCCGCGGTCCACGGTGCCGAGCATCTCCGCGACCTCGGCCGCACCGACCCGGCCGGCCCCGAAGGCGATCGCCTGGTCGGTCAACGAAAGCGCGTCGCGCAGGCTGCCGCTGGCGGCGCGGCCGATCGCGTCGAGCGCGGACGGCTCGTGCGCCACGCCTTCGGCATCGAGCACGGACGCCAGGTGCGACGCCACGAGCGCGGGGGGCACGTTCTTGAGGTTGAACTGCAGGCAGCGCGACAGCACCGTGACCGGCACCTTCTGCGGGTCGGTGGTCGCCAGCACGAACACCACGTGGCCCGGGGGTTCCTCCAGCGTCTTGAGCATCGCGTTGAACGCGTGCGTCGACAGCATGTGGACCTCGTCGATCACGTAGACCTTGTAGCGCCCGGCCACCGGCGCGTAGACGGCGTTCTCCAGCAGTTGCGTCATCTCGTCGACGCCGCGATTGCTGGCCGCGTCGAGCTCGAGGTAGTCGGGGAAGCGGCCCGCGTCGATCTCGGTGCAGGCGCGGCACACGCCGCAAGGCTCGGGGCTCTGCCGCTGGCCGGGTGCGCCGACTTCGCAGTTGAGCGCCTTGGCCAAGATGCGGGCGATGGTGGTCTTGCCGACGCCACGGGTGCCCGTGAGCAGGTAGGCGTGGTGCAGCCGGCCGGTGGCCAGCGCGTGCGTGAGCGCGCGCACCACGTGGTCTTGGCCGACCAGCGTCGCGAAGCTGCGCGGGCGCCACTTGCGCGCCAGCGCCAGGGGGGCTCGTGACGGTTCGCTCATCGGGAATTTGGGGGGACGAGCCTTGCCCTCGGCACTTGCGGGAAGCGGCTGTGGCTGCTTCCTTCCGGACCTGACCAGGTTGACCACGCCGCAATGCGAGGAGGCCCGTCCACGGACATTCTAGCAGCCCAGCGGATCGGTGTCGGGGCGAGCGGAGAATCGCGCCCCGTCCAGGTCCGGATCGACCTCGACACGGCCTGCGCGTGCATCCACGAGCAGCGTGCGCAGACGCCTTCGGCCCACCAGCGGCGCCAGCGCCGCACGATAGCCGGCCAACTGCTCTCGGTAATCCTCGCGCAGGTGTTCGGCGATTGACCACTTCCAGTCGATCACCCACGCCTCGTCGTCGAACTCGACGAAGCGGTCCACGCGCAGCAGCCGGCCCTGCGCGTCGAAGACGTCCATCTCGTTGACCGCCCGCCCGGAGCCGTCGAAGCAGCGCGACAGCGCCGGCAGCCCGAGCACCTTGCGGGCGAGCGCCAGCGCGCGCGCGCGCTCGGCGGCCGTCAGCGGCCACTCGACCATGGTCGCCAAAGCCAGGGCATCGTCGGCGCCCGGCACGCCCGACAGCACCTCGATCGCGCGATGCATCGCCTCGCCGAGCGCCGTGGCGCGCACCGAAGATTCATCGTGTTGCTCGGCACGCACGCCCACGCCGATCCAACCGGGCCGGTACTGCCACCAGTCGAAGCCGCCGTCCCCGCTGCCCAGGCCCGACAAGGGCAGGCTGCTCGCCGCGATGTCGTCGAGCGACCGGATCTCGATCGGCGCCAGGCGCGCCCACCAGTTGTCGCCATGGGCGCGGTCGTTGCGCGCGCCGCTGATGATCAAGGCGCGCTTGGCGCGGGTCAGCGCCACGTAGAGCAGGTTCCAGTCCTCTGCGCGCGCCAGTTGGGACTCCTCGTCCAGCCAAGCGCGGCGCGACGGGTGGCGACGCGAGCCATCGACGAAGGAGACGTGCCGTGGCGCGCGCTCGAGCGGATGCCAGCCGACGATCGGCCGCCAGCCGCCTTCGCTGCGCAGCGCGCCGTTGGCGTCGGCCACCACGACGATGTCGGCCTCCAGCCCCTTCGCGCCGTGGATGGTCATCAACCGCACCGCGTCCAGGCCGTCGGCCGCGCCCTCGCTGGGCGCGTCCTGGTCGTCGAGCCGACGCATGCGCCGCACCGCCGCCAGGAACGCCGGCAGGCTCGGATAGCGCCCGCCGTCGACATCCAGCGCGAGCGCCAGCAGCGCGTCCAGGTTGGCGCGCACCACTTCGCGCTGCGCCGGCGGCACGACGGCCGCGTAGCGCGCGTAGGCGTCGCGGTCGGCGATGACGCGGTCGACCAGGTCGTGGACGGGGGACACGCGCACCAAGGCGGTCCAACGCACCAGCTGATCGTGCGCCTCCCGCAACGCGGCTCGCGAGGCGTCGTCGGCACGGGCGAAGAGGTCGTGCGCCGGGCCCAGCGGGTCCGGGCCCAGCGGGTCGCCGAACATCGCCGCGAGTCGCGCCCACAGGCTCGCGTCACGGCCGCGCGCCAGCAGCGAAAGCGCTTCGTCCGGCACGCCGAAGAGCGGGCACTTGAGCACTTGCGCCAGCGCCAGGTCGTCGTCGGGCTGCCACAGCCAACGCAGCAGCGACATCATGTCCGCCACTTCCAGCCGATCCAGCAGGCCGCCCGCGCGGTCCGAGACGACCGGGATGCCGGCGGTGCGCAAGGCATGCTCGTAGCGGGCGAAATGCGCGCGCCGGCGGGCCAGCACCAGCACGTCGCGCCACTGCAGCGTGCGCCCACCCGACTCCAACCGCGCCTTGGCCGCATGCAGCGCCCGCGCGATCTGCAGGCCCTCGACGAACTGCCGATGCCGCGCGTCGCGGGCGCGCGGCTCGGTGAACCAGTCACGTGCGGCGACCGGTGGCGCCTGCGCCGCGTCGTCCGTGGCGGGCTGGCCGCCCATGGCGCCGCCCGCGGCCGGCCCCGGCTCGTCCTCCGCCCCGGCAGGGTCCGACCCGGCCGCCGCGGGCCCGCCCTCGCCTCCCGGCGCCGCGCCGTCTTCATCCTCGCCTTCGCCATCGGCCAGCGGCAGGCGCCAGACGAAGCCCTCTTCGTCGCGGCGCGTGGCATGGCGGCGATAGCCGGTCATGGCGACCTCGCCCTCGCCCAGGCAGGCGTTGATGCGTTCCAGCACGGCCGGTGCGATCCGCCACGTGGTGTCGGTCGCGAGATCGGCCGCGTCGAAGTCGCGCACGAGCAACGTGCGCGCCGCGTCGAACACGCGGCTGTCGGCCCGACGGAAGCGGTAGATCGCCTGCTTGATGTCACCCACGACGAAGACGCTGGGACGGTCGGCGTCGCCGGCGTAGCTCGACAGCCAGTCCGACACGATCTGCCACTGCAGCGCGTTGGTGTCCTGGAACTCGTCGAAGAGGATCTGACGGTAGCGCGCGTCGAGGCGCGCCTGGACGAAGGCCGCCATGGATTCGTCGCGCACCAGTTGCGCTGCCATCAACTCGACGTCGCCGAAATCCACCGCGCGACGCACGCGCTTCCAGGCCTGGAAGTGCGCGATGCGGTCGGCCGCGACGCGCATCAGGCGGGCATTGACCGCGAGCGCGGACAGGTCGTCGACCAGCCCGGTCCAATCGGCCACGCGCTCGCCCAGCGACGCCCAGGCGGCCTGGCAGGCGGGCTCGCCGCCAGCGCGGTCGATGGCGGCGACGAACGCCTGCGAATCCTTCTTGGCGAGCTTCCAGGTCCGCGCCTTGTCCTTGGTGAGCACTGCGCGGCGCACCAGGTCCGCGCAGGCATCGATCGGGACCGCGGGGTCGTCGAGCGCCTGCGTGGCTACGACCAGCGATGCCGCGATCTTGACGCAGGTCGCGCCGCCTTGGCCCAGCAGCGAAGCGAAACGCAGCAGCTCGGCGCGCACCGTGCCGCCGGTCCGCAACGCCGCTGCCAGCGAGGCGTCGTGCGGCTCGACGGCGCAGCCGGTGGACCGCTGCACCGCCTCGGCCAGGGCCGCCCAGGCGTCCTGCCCCATGCGTTCGGCCGCTTGCCGGCATTGCTCCGGGTCGGCGCGGCCGGGATCGTCCGTGGCGGCCAGCAGTTCGACGCGCCGCTTGAGCGCGGCCTGCAGCGCCGTTTCGAGGCGGCGGCCGCCGAGCTGCTCGGCCAGCGTCTCGACATCGGCACGCAGGGCGTCGTGCTCTGGCAGCCGCAACCGGTCCAGCCACGCCTGGCGGGCCTCGTCGGCCATCGCCGCGGTGTCCTCGGCCAGGTCGGCGTCGAGCGGCACGCCCGATGCCAGCGGCGCCAGCCGCACGAGCTGCCAGAACCAGCTGTGGAAGGTGGAGATGGTGGGCGGCCGCGGGTGCGTGAGCACGCGCTCGTACAGCGCCCGCGCATCCGGAAGGCGTGCCCGCACGCGCTCGGACGGCAGCGCGAAGTCCCGCAGCATGGCGCCGGCGACCGCCTCGTCGGCCAGCGCCAACTGGCGAAGCGACTCCATCAGCCGCTTGCGCATTTCGGCCGCGGCCTTGCGCGTGAAGGTCACTGCGAGCACCTCGTCCGGCGCGCAGCCGTCCAGCAGCGCCCGCACGATGCGCCCGACGAGCAGCGTGGTCTTGCCCGCCCCGGCGCAAGCCGAGATCACGACGCTGCCGGCCGGGTCGAGCGCACGCCGCTGGAAGTCCTCGTAGGCGGCCGCGCGGCCGGCGCTGAAGTAGGCGCCGCTCATGCGCCGGTCACCGGTCGCGCCCCCGAGCCGCTCACCGGTCGTGCTCCTGCCACCAGTGCTGCTTGCGGCACAAGCCCTGCACGGTGCACGTGTCGCAGTCGTCGGCGTGGCCCATCGCCTCGAGCGTGTCGCCTGCGTCGATGCGGCCCAGCGCGTCCTCGATGCGCGCATGCCAGCGCATGGCCACCGCGACCGGCTCGACGCGCACCTGGGTGCGGCGGCCCGGCAGGCGCTGCGCCATCGGCAGCAGCTCGACGCGGTCGCGGTCGATCGACAGGAAGGCCGCCTCGACGGGCGCCAGGCCGGCCTGCTCCAACAGCAGGACGTACAGCGGAAGCTGCGCGTACTCGTGCGGCTGCACCGCGCGCTTCTTCGGGCCGGCGCTGGCACCGGCCTTGTAGTCGATCACCGCGTGCTCCGGCGTGCCGTCGGCGCGCACCCGCACGTCGATGCGGTCGACCTTTCCCTTCAGCACCAAGCGCACGCCGGCCGCCTGGAACTCGATCTCCAGCGGATGCTCGCCGGCCTGCCAGCGCCAGCCGTCCTGGATGCGCTTGTCCAGCCAGTCGATGTAGCGCGGAATCGACGCGCGCCACTCCGCGACCAGCGGCAGGAAGCCGCCCGCGGCGACCAGGCGCTGCGCATGCTGGCGCGTGACCTGTTCGAGCAGCGCGCGGGCCCCAGACGCGTCGAAGGGCGCATCGCCCAGCGCCGTGTGGAAGTCGTGCAGGATGGCGTGCACCACCGTGCCCATCTCGCGCCGCTGCGGCGCGTCCATCGGTTGCTGCGGCTCGCGCAGCCGCAGCAGCGCCTGCCCCCAGAACCGGTACGGGCAGGTGGCGAGCTGCTCCAGGTCCGACACCGACATGCGCTGGGGCAGCAGTCCCGCCCCGCGTGCGCCGGCGCTGCGCATCGGGCGGGCCTGCAAGCGGGCGCGCTGGCCGTGCGCCACCTGGCGGGCGCGCTGCTCGATCGCTTCCCCGCGCACCGCCAGCAAACGCTCGACCCAGGCGCTGCGCTCGACCCCCTCCTCGGTGTCGTCCCGACAGGTCAGCGCCGCGCGTGGCGCCAGTGCCAGCGCGAAGGCCAGCTGGCGCAAGGTGCGCTCGACGTCGTCGTTGCGGGTGGGCAGGCCGAGCCGCGCGGCCAACCCATCGGTGAAAAAGGGGCTGGTGGTCTCGGCCGGCGGCAGGAGGTCGCGGTTGGCGCCCACCACGACCAGCCCGTCGCACGGCGCCAGGGCGGCCGCTTCCAGGCCCACCATGCGGACGGGGCTCTCGACGGCGCCGTCCGTGAACACGCGCTGCTCCAGCTCGCCCGCCAGCAGGCTACGGAACTCGGTGCCGTCGATCCGGGCGTCGCTGCCCGCCAGCGCATCGGCCAGGCGCTCGAACGCGTCGATCACTTGGCGCCCCGCGGCGTCGGTTCCCAGCGACGTCCAGGTGCCTGAAAGGTGGAGGGCTTCGCGCAGCGCGGCGGCATGCCCGGCCGCCGTGCCGCGCCCGGCCTGGGCCTGCGCCAGTTGCGCCAAGCCCGCGAGGCGGGGTTGCCATTCATCGTCCACGGCCCGGGCGGCCACCAGCGCCTCCCAGCCGGCCAGCCAGCTGCCGCGTGCGGTGGCTTGGTCGATCCAGGCCAGCAAGGGCCCCTTGTCCGCCTGCGGGAAGACGTGCGGCGAGGCCATCCACGCGGTGACGGCCGCATGCGGCGCGCCGGTGGTGGCCACGTCGAGCCAGCGCACCACGGCCGATGCCGCCACGGTGGTCGACAGGCGCCAACCGATGCAGTCGTCCACCTGCACGCCGGCCCGCTCGAGCAGCGCGCGCAGCCGGCGCGCCACCCAGAGGTCCGCGGCAACGATGCGCAGTTCCCGGGCGCCGGCCGAGAGCTCCTGGCAGATCCACTGCGCCGCGGCCTGCGCCTCGTCCTCGCGACGGTCGGCGCGCAGCACCTTGGGCGCGCGGGCGTCCATCGAGCGGCCCACCCGCGAGCGCAGGTCCTCGAATGGGCGCCCGAAGGCTTCCGGCCAGGCGGCCGCCAGCGCCGGCAGGTCGAAAGCGAAGCGCTCGATGTCGAGTTCGGCCTCGAGCATGACGCCCGCGGCGGCCGCTTGGGTCGCGTAGGCGCGCTCGAAGGGCTGCGGCCGCTGCCATCGCACCACGGCGTCCACGGTGCAACCGGCCGCCAGCCGCGCGCAGCTGTCGAAGCGCGCGCGCATCGGGTCGGCGGCCGAGCCGACGGCCAGGCGCAGCGCCCGCAGCGACTCGATCTCGGCCTGGGCGGCCAGCCAGCCGCGCGCCCCGTAGGCCTCGCGCGCGCGCTCGTCCAGCGCGTCGACACGCTCCAGCAGCTCCACGAGGTCGAGCTTGTCCAGCGCCCCCGACAGGCGCTGCGCCACGGACATGCGATCGCTGCCGCGCGCCGACGGCATGCGGCCCAGCGCATCGAAGATCTCGAGCGTGCGGGCCACCGACGGGCGCACCGCGCAGGGCGCGAAACGCGCAGCCGCCAGCTCGAGCGTGGTCACCAGCGGCGGGCGCCACGGGACGCCCGGCCGGGCGTGGCGCCGCCACAGCGCCGCGCGCATCGGCTCGATGTGGGCCGGCGCCGGCACGAACACGCGAACGGGCGGCGCCGGCTGGTCGATCGCGGCGGCGGCAGCGTCCCAGAAGGCGTCGACCGTCGGACGGTCCGGAAGGAAAACGAGGCGGTGCAGCGGCATCGGCGGAAAGCGCGGGCGAAAGCCGCGCATCGCGCGGCGCGCGACGCCGGCGGCGAGCGCGGGCCTGTGGTAGTTTAGCGGGCGAACAACGCCCCGCCCTTGCCGATCGTCGCCTGCCCGCGACGGCACCGCAACGCCGGGCGTGGCCCCAGCGAACTCCGGAGATTCCACGCATGCCCATCAAGCACGTCAGCGACGCGTCGTTCGACGTCGACGTCCTCAAGTCCGACGCCCCCGTCCTGGTCGACTACTGGGCCGAGTGGTGCGGGCCTTGCAAGATGATCGCCCCCATCCTGGACGAGGTCGCCCGCGATTACGACGGGCGCCTGGACGTGGCCAAGGTCAACGTCGACGACAACCAAGGCACCGCGGCGAAGTACGGCATCCGTGGCATCCCCACGCTGATGCTGTTCCGCGGCGGACAGCTGGTGGCGACCAAGGTCGGCGCGCTCTCCAAGAGCCAACTGACCCAGTTCATCGACAGCCATCTCTGACCCGGCGCGCGCCCGCGCGGTCGCGGGTCGCTCCTCGGGCCGTTCCTCGCGGCGATCGTCGCGCCGGCGGCGCAGCGGCGGCGGTCGAACGGCGGGACGGTGATGGACAGGCGCCCCGCATTGGCGTATCCTCTATGACCTAGGTGGCTTCCGGTCGGAAGCCTTCCTCGCCGGTTCGGGCTCCACGCCGTCGACCCACGCACCAAGCCCTCGCGGCCCGGTGCGCAGCGGTCCTCCGCCGCCCGTCCCGCCCGTCCCACCCAAGTCCCACCGTTCAGCCTTCCCAACGCGCAGCCTGCGCGGCACCGCGCACGCTCCCACGAGCGGCCGGCCGATGGAGTCGATCCCCCGATGCACCTGTCCGAACTGAAGCTCCAGCACATCTCGCAACTGATCGAGATGGCGCTCGGCCTGGAGATCGAGAACGCCAACCGCCTGCGCAAGCAGGAGTTGATGTTCGCGATCCTGAAGAAGCGCGCCCGCACGGGCGAGCAGATCTTCGGCGACGGCGTGCTGGAAGTGCTGCCCGATGGCTTCGGCTTCCTGCGCTCGCCCGAGACGTCGTACCTGGCGAGCCCGGACGACATCTACATCTCGCCCAGCCAGATCCGCCGCTTCAACCTGCACACCGGCGACTCCATCGAGGGCGAGGTGCGGGTGCCCAAGGAAGGCGAGCGCTACTTCGCGCTGGTCAAGGTCGACAAGGTCAACGGCCAGGGGCCGGAGAGCACCAAGCACAAGATCCTGTTCGAGAACTTGACGCCGCTGCATCCGGACAAGCCGCTGACCCTCGAACGCGACATCGTCACCACCGAGAACATCACCGGGCGGATCATCGACATGATCGCGCCCATCGGCAAGGGTCAGCGCGGCCTGCTGGTGGCGCCGCCCAAGGCCGGCAAGACGGTGCTGATGCAGCACATCGCGCACGCCATCACGGCCAACCACCCCGACAGCGTCCTGATCGTGATGCTGATCGACGAGCGACCCGAGGAAGTGACCGAGATGCAGCGCTCGGTTCGCGGCGAAGTGGTGGCCTCCACCTTCGACGAGCCCGCCACGCGCCACGTGCAGGTGGCCGAGATGGTGATCGAGAAGGCCAAGCGCCTGGTCGAGCACAAGAAGGACGTGATCATCCTGCTGGACTCGATCACGCGGCTGGCACGCGCCTACAACACCGTGGTGCCGGCATCCGGCAAGGTGCTGACCGGCGGCGTGGACGCCAACGCGCTGCAGCGGCCCAAGCGCTTCTTCGGCGCGGCCCGCAACATCGAGGAAGGCGGCTCGCTGACCATCATCGCCACCGCGCTGATCGACACGGGCAGCCGCATGGACGAGGTGATCTACGAGGAGTTCAAGGGCACCGGCAACATGGAGATCCACCTGGATCGCCGCATGATGGAGAAGCGCGTCTACCCCGCGATCGACATCAACCGGTCCGGCACGCGCCGCGAGGAACTCCTGATCAAGCCCGAAGTGCTGCAGAAGATCTGGATCCTGCGCAAGGTGCTGCACGACATGGACGAGCTGGCCGCCATGGAGTTCATGCTCGACAAGATGCGCCAGACCAAGAGCAACGCCGAATTCTTCGACATGATGAAGCGGGGTTAGCCGGCCACCGGCGCGCCTTGCCCCGTGCCCCAGACTGCGAGATAATTCAAGGCTTTGCCGAATCCAGGGCGCGTAGCGGGCGCCCTTGGCGACAAGAGCTTGCCCCGCCCGCCGGCGACCCCGCCCCCAGACCCGAGAGCGACCCATGAAAGAAGGCATCCATCCCGAGTACCGCGACGTCCTGTTCCAGGACATGTCCAGCGGCTTCAAGTTCATCACCCGCTCCACCGCGCACACGCGCGAAAAGGGCGAGTTCGAAGGCAAGGAGTATCCGCTGTTCAAGGTCGAGGTGAGCTCGGAGTCGCATCCGTTCTACACCGGCGCCCAGCAGCGCATCATCGAGACCGGCCGGGTCGAGAAGTTCCGCCAGAAGTTCGGCACCCGCGCCAACGTCACGACCAACAAGTCGTGACCCGGCGGGCCGCGCGCCACGGTCGCAGGACCCGCGAGCGGCCCTGCTCGGCGGCATGCCGCGCGGCTTGAGCGCGCGCGTGCCTCGTCCCGGGGCGTTCGGCCCCGTGCGATGCGGCCATACCTGATCACCGAACCCGACGCGGCCAAGCTGCCGCGTTGGGCGCTGCTGTTGCTGTGCGTGCTCTACGTGGCGCCCGGCTTCCTGGGACGCGACCCCTGGTCCGTCGGGGACGCCGCCGGCTTCGGCGTGGCCCACACCATGGCCACCGGCGCCTGGGCCGACTGGCTCTGGCCGAACGTGCACGGGGCCGCCGTCGGCGACGGCCCGGTGGCGTACTGGCTGGCGGCCCTGTTCGTGCGGGCCCTCCCCTTCCTGAACGCCCATTTCGCGGTGCGCCTGGCCGCGGCTTGCTGGCTGACGGCGGCGCTGGTCGCCACCTGGTACGCGCTCTACACGTTGGCGCGCCGCCCCGAGACGCAGCCGGTCGACCCCTTCGGTGCTTCCCCGTCGCGGACGGACTTCGGCCGCGCGATCGCCGATGCGGGCCTGCTGCTCCTGCTGGCCACCTTCGGGCTGATCGCCCGGGCTCACGAGACGACCGCCGAAGCCTTCCAGGTGGCCTTGGCGGCGGCCACGCTGCTGGGCCTGGCGCACGCGTTGCGCACGCCGCGGCTGGGCGGCCTGCTGGCGGGGACGGCGATCGGCGCCACCGTCGGCACCGCCGGCATGCCGCTGGCGTTGGCGATGCTCGTGGCGGGCGCGACCTTGCCGCTCTGGGTGCGGCAGTACCGGCTGGTGGCGCGCGCCTTCGTGCCGACGCTGGTGCTGTCGGCGTTGGCGGTGGGCGCGGCTTGGCCCGCCCTGCTGTGGGCGTCGGGGCCGGTCGGGGCGGCGCAGGCGGCCGCCTGGCTGCGCCTGGATTGGGGACCCATCCTGGACGGCACGCATCGTGGCGACCTGCGTTGGCTGGCGCGCAATTTCCCGTGGTTCTTCTGGCCCACCTGGCCGCTGGCCGCCTGGGCGGCCTACGCCTGGCGCGGCAAGCTTTCCGAACCGGCGCTGGCGGTGCCCCTCGCGACGCTGGCCGCCTCGACGGCGGTCATGCTGGCCGGCATGCACCGGTCCGTCGAGCTGCTGCTGCCGATGGCGCCGCCGATGGCGATGCTGGCCGGCGTGGGCCTGCCGATGCTGCGCAGGCGGGCGCTGTCGTTGATCGACTGGTTCTCGGTCGCCACGTTCACCGTCTTCTGCGTCGCGATGTGGGCTTACTGGCTGGCGTGGATGCTCGGGTATCCCCCACGCATGTCGGCGAGCATCGTGCGGCTGGCGCCGGGTCTGGCGCCACGCGTGCAGCCGCTGGGGCTGGTCTTCGCCATCGCGGCCACAGTGGCCTGGCTGCTGCTGGTGCGCTGGCGGTTGGCCAACCATCCGCGGGCGCTCTGGCGCGCCGTGGTCCTCACCACCGGCGGCTTCGTGCTGGCCTGGTCGCTGCTCATGTCGTTGTGGCTGCCGGTGTTCAACCATCGCAAGAGCCATCGGGACGTCGCGATGCAGATCGCCGCGATCGTGCCGGCCGGCCATCGTTGCGTCGCGGTCCAGGGCGTGCCGCCCGCGCCCCGCGCCGGCTTCGCCTACTTCGGCGGGTTGCGCTTCGCCCGCGACGCGCAGGCGGCGGCCGGCTGCGACTGGCTGCTGCTGGGGGACACGGTCGGGGGCCGGGTGCCGGCGCCTTCGGCCGACCGCTGGCAGCCGTCGTGGGAGGGTCGTCGCCCGGCCGACCGCCGCGAGCGCTACCGGCTCTTCCGGCGGGTGGACCGCTGAAGTCCACGGCCGCGATCCTCCAGCTGGCCTGGCCGGTGCTGGTGGCGCAGTTGGCCGTCATGGCCAACGGCGTGATCGACACGGTGATGGCGGGCCGCTTGTCCGCCGCGGACTTGGCCGCGGTCGGCCTGGGCGCGAGCATCTACGTCAGCGTCTACATCGGCGCCAACGGCGTGCTCCTGGCGCTGTCGCCGATCGTCGCGCAGCACCATGGCGCCGGCCGACCGGAACAGATCGGCGCGGAGGTTCGGCAGGGGTTCCTGCTGGCAGTCGTCCTGTCGGCTGCCGGCTGCGCCTTGCTCGTGTGGCACGGGCCCTTCCTCGCGTTGGGCGCGCCGCCCCCGGAGGTGGCCGCTCGCACCAGCCTCTATCTCTACGGCGTCGCGGCCGGCCTGCCGGCGGCCCTCGCGTTCCGCGTCTTCCACGGTCTCAACACCGCGATCTCGCGGCCCAAGGCCGTGATGGCGGTCAACCTGGCGGGCCTGTTGCTGAAGGTGCCGCTCAACGCGCTCTTCATGTTCGGCTTCGACGCCGGTGCATCGGGCCTGCCATCGGCGTTGTCGTTGCCGGCCATGGGCGGCGCGGGCTGCGCGGCGGCCACGGCGGTGATCTCCTGGGTGTCGGCCGCCGTCGCGCTGGCGATGCTGCGCGGCCCGCGGTATCGGGCGTTCGCGCTGGCGGGCAGCTGGCGGCCGGAGCCGCGGCGGCTGGTCGCGCTGCTGCGGCTGGGCCTGCCCACCGGCGCGTCGTACATGATCGAGGTGACGGCCTTCGCGTTCATCTCGGTCTTCGTGGCCCGCCTGGGCGCCACGGTCGCCGCCAGCCAGCAGATCGCCGCCAACCTGGTGGGCGTGGCCTACATGTTCCCGCTGGCCGTCGCCCATGCCACGGGCGTGCTGGCCGCCCAGGCCATCGGGGCCGGCGATGCGCGGCGGGCACGCGGCATCGCGCTGCACGGCTCGGGGCTGGCCTTGATGGCCGGCACCGCCATCGGCGGGCTGCTGTTTTCGTTCCGGCATGCGGTGGCGGGCGCGTACGCGGACGACCCGCAGGTGATCGCGGCCGCGGTCGGACTGCTGGTGCTGGTCGCGGCCTACGTGCCCTTCGACGCGGTGCAGGTCGCGATGGCCTTCGCCTTGCGCGCGTGGCGCGTGGCGACGCTGCCGATGGCCGTGTACGCCGTGTCGCTGTGGGGCATCGGCCTGGGCGGCGGCTGGTGGCTGGCCTACGGCCCGCAGGGCGTGGGCGCGCGGCTCGGACTGGAAGGCGCGCAACCCTTCTGGGCCGCGGCCGCGGCGAGCGTGATGGTCGCGGCGTGCGGCCTGGCCTGGCTGCTGGCGCGGGTGCTGCGCCGCGAGGCCGATCAGCCGGTGGGCAGCGCTGCGCCCAGGTCGGCGCCGGGGCTGTCGCCGGCGGCCGCGCCACTGACCGGCGGGGCGGCCGCGGCGGCCGCGGCCGACAACGCCGCGCCGCCCACGATGAAGCGCTCGCGGTAATGACGCAGCTCGTCGATGGATTCCCGGATGTCGGCGAGCGCCGTGTGGGCGCTGCGCTTGGCGAAGCTCTTGGCCACGTCGGGCGCCCAGCGCTTGGCCAGCTCCTTGAGCGTCGACACGTCCAGGTTGCGGTAGTGGAAGAAGGCCTCCAGCCGCGGCATCCACTTGGCCATGAAGCGGCGGTCCTGGCAGATGGAGTTGCCGCACATGGGCGAGCGGCCCGACGGCACCCAGGGCCGAAGGAAGGCGAGCATGCGTTCCTCGGCCTGCGTCTCGTCGATGGTGGAAGCCAGCACCCGCTCGGTCAGCCCGCTCTTTCCATGGGTGGAGCGGTTCCAGGCGTCCATGGCGTCCATGACGGCGCGCTCCTGGCGAACGGCGATCGCCTCGCTTTCGACCAGCACGTTCAGGTGGCTGTCCGTGACGATCACCGCCACCTCGATGATGCGGTCGGACTCGGGCGACAGGCCGGTCATTTCCATGTCGACCCAGATGAGCCGCGTGTCGTCCGGCCGAACGCCGTCCGTCCCAGGGGATTGCGCCGCCGCCGCGATTTCGTATGACATACTTTTCCTCTTTTTCGCGATTTTCTCACGCGCCTTGACGCCCACCGCCTTCACCGTCGTCTTCCTGCTCGCCCTGGTCGTCAGCACCGGCGTGCGCTTCTGGCTGGCCGGACGCCAGATCCGCCACGTGGCGCGTCATGCCGACCGCGTGCCCGCGCAATTCGCCGGCAAGGTCGATGCCACGGCCCACCGCCGCGCTGCCGCCTACACGATGGCCCGCACGCGGCTGTCGATGCTGGAGGCGACGGTCCAAGTGGCGCTCACGCTGGCGCTGACGTTGCTGGGCGGGCTGGTGGTGCTGCAGGTGATGCTCGTGGACTGGCTGCCGGACGCGCCGTTGGCGCGCCAGGTGCTCCTGGTGGTCGCGGTCGCGGTGCTCTCGGGGCTGGTCGACCTGCCGCTGTCCTGGTGGCGACAGTTCCGGCTGGAGCAGCGCTTCGGCTTCAACCGGATGACGCAAGGCCTGTGGCTGGCCGATCTCCTCAAGGGAACGCTGGTCGCGGCGCTGCTGGGCGTGCCGCTGGTCTTGCTGATGGTCTGGCTGATGACGCGGCTGGGCAGCACGTGGTGGATCTGGGCCTGGGCCGCGTGGGCCGCCTTCAACCTCATGGTGCTGGTGCTGTTCCCCACGGTCATCGCGCCCCTCTTCAACCGTTTCGAGCCGCTGGCCGATTCGGACCTGGCCCGGCGCATCGACGGGCTGCTGGCGCGCTGCGGGTTCCGCGCGCGCGGCGTCATGGTCATGGACGGCAGCCGGCGCTCGGCCCACGGCAACGCCTACTTCACCGGGATGGGCGCAGCCAAGCGCATCGTGCTGTTCGACACGCTGATCGCGCGGCTGACGCCGTCCGAGATCGAGGCGGTGCTGGCGCACGAGCTCGGCCACTTCAAGCTCCGCCACATCGTCAAGCGCATCGTCTGGAGCTTCGCGCTGAGCTTCGCGGGGCTGGCGCTGCTGGGCTGGCTGGTGACGCAACCGTGGTTCTTCGTCGGGCTGAACGCGCCGCCCTTGGATGGCGAGCCGTGGGGATTGGCGCTGGTGCTGTTCGCGTTGGTGGCGCCTCACTTCACTTTTCCGCTGCAGCCGCTGGCGTCGCTGGCGTCGCGGCGCCACGAGTACCAGGCCGACCGCTTCGCCGCCGAGCATGCGCGGGCCGACGACCTGGTGAGCGCGCTCACCAAGCTCTACGCCGACAACGCGTCCACCCTGACGCCCGACCCGCTGCACTCGGCCTTCTACGATTCCCACCCGCCTGCGGCCCTGCGGATCGGGCGCCTGGCCCCTGCCGCCTGACGCGGCGCCCGGAGCATCCGCCATGAAGACACCTTCCGCCGCGCGCGAGCTCGCCGCGCGCCGCTGCCAACCCATGGAAGGGCAGCACGCCCACGACGCCGCCTGGATCCAGGCGCAGCTGGCCGAGTTGCCCGGCTGGCAGCACCGCGACGGCATGCTCGAGCGGGGCTTCTCGTTCCGCGATTACTACGAGACGCTGGCCTTCGTGAACGCGCTGGCGTGGATGGTGCACGGCGAGGATCACCACCCCGAGCTGAGCGTGTCGTACAACCGGTGCACGGTGCGCTGGAACACGCATTCCGTGGGGGGCCTGTCCGACAACGACTTCATCTGCGCCGCCAAGACCGACGCGATCTTCGCGCGCAGCGGTGCCTGAAGGCAGGGTCACGGCCGCCTACGGCCGGCAGTTCTGGATCGCCGGCGACGACGGCTCGACGCTGGCCTGCGTGATGCGCGGCAAGCGGCACGATGCCGCGGTGGGCGACCGAGTGGAATTCCGCGACACGGGCGGCGGCGGCGGCGTGATCGAGCAGGTCATGCCCCGCGCCACGCGCTTCGCGCGGTCCGACCTCTATCGCACCAAGCTGTTCGCGGCCAATCTCAGCCGCATCGCCGTCGTGATGGCCCCCGAGCCGGCGCCCAGCGAATCGTTGCTGTTCCGCGCCCTGGTCAACGCCCACATCGAGGGGCTGCCGGCCGCGATCATCATGAACAAGGCCGACCTGCTGCGTGCACCCGCGGCGCACGACCCGGCCCGCCAGCAACGCGAGACCGTGGCCGCGCGCGCGGCGCTCTACGAGTCGCTCGGGACGCCCGTCTTCCGCATCGCCGCCAAGGCCGACCCGGAAGGCGCGCGGGCGGCGCTGGCGCCTTGGCTGCAGGGCGAAACCACCTTGCTGCTGGGGCAGTCCGGCATGGGCAAGTCGACGCTGGTGAACACACTGGTGCCGGATGCCGCGTTGGCCACGCAGGCCATCTCGCAGGCGCTGGGCACGGGCCGGCACACCACCACTTTCGTGCGGGCCTTCGACCTGGCCGGCGGCGGCACCATCGTCGACAGCCCCGGTTTCCAGGAATTCGGCTTGGCGCACCTGTCGGCTTCGCAACTGCAGGCGGCCGTGCCGGAGATCGCGCAGCGGGCCGGCGCTTGCCGGTTCAACAACTGCACCCATCGGGAAGAGCCGGCCTGCGCGGTGCGGGCGGCGGTGGAGACTGGCGAGATGGACGCCCGCCGGTGGCAGCTCTACCTGGAAGTCGAGCAGGAACTGGGGCGCGAGAAGTACTGACCGGCCCGGGGGCCGCTACCCCAGCCAATTGGCGACTGTCAGCAGCGCGAACACCGCCACCCACAGGATGACCGCCCGCCAGGCCAGCCCGACCGCGCTGCGCAGGCCGGCGGCATCGGGCTCGGCCCCGCTCCAGTCGAAGCCGGTCTCGCTGGCCGCCCATTCGGCCTCCAAGCGTGGATCGGCCAGGCGCAGGCCCAATGCGCCGCTGCCCGCGCCGAGCAGCACCGAGCGCTGCCGGTCGGCCGACGGCACCGCATTGGCGCCGCGCCAGCAGTACACGGCGTCCTCGAAGTTGCCCACGACCGCGAAGCCCGCGGCGGTGAGCCGCAAGGGCAGCCAGTCGATCGCCCGATAGGCCTGCTGGGCGAAGCGGCCGTAGGGCTCGGCCGCTTGCGCAGCGATCTGCGGGCCCGCGACCGGCGGGCCGGCGACCTGCGGACCCGTCACCAGCACGCCGGGTGCCGGACTGGCCGCCCCGCCGTCCCATTGGCGGGACAGGTGCTCGGCCAGCCGGTACAGCACCGGCCCCACGGCGCCGGGCAGCAGCAGGTACCAGAAGAGCGGCCCGAACACGTGCCGATGCGAGGCGAGCAGCGCGTGCGCCGCGGCCGAGCGGCACAACTCGCCGATCGGCACGTTGCTGGTGTCGATGCCGGGATCGGTTTGTCGCAGCCACTGCTCCAGCACCCTGCGCGCGCCGTCGACGTCGCCGGCGGCCAACGCCAGCTGCACCTCGGTGAAAGAGTGGCTGAACTGCCGGAAGCCGATCGTGTGGTAGAGCACCGCCACATGCAGCACGAACACGGCAAGCGGATGCACCTGCGCCAACGCCCAGCCCAATCCGAGCACCGCGACGCACACGGGCAGCACCAGCAGCAGCCAGCCGAGCGCGCCGTGCCGGGCCTCGCCGGCATTCGTGTTGCGGGCCACCCAGGCGCTGGCCCGCCGCACGCCCCGGTGCACCGGGTTGTCGCGTGCCAGCGGCTGGGCCTGCTCGAGCAGCAGCGCGGCGATCAGCGCCAGGAATCCCATCGGTCAGGCGGAAAGCAGGTGGTACAGGTTGCGGAGCATGGCGGCGGTGGCGCCCCAGATGAAGTATTCGCGCGCGCTGGCGCCCTCGCCCGTCGTCCAGGGCATCGACCAGAACTGGCGGAAGCCATTGTCGCCCAGGTCGACGCGATGGCGGCGGTGGAACGCCGGGTCCATCAGCCAGTCCAGCGGCACCTCGAAGGCATCGGCCACTTCGTGGGGCTGCAGGCTGAGCGCGACGCCGGGCTCGACCAGCCCGACGACCGGGGTGACCCGGTAGTTGGTGCCGGTGAGGTAGTCCGGCAGGCGCCCGACGATCTCCACGCGGTCGGGCGGCAGGCCGACCTCCTCGTGCGCTTCGCGCAACGCGGTGGCTTCGGCGTCGCGATCGCCCGGGTCGGTGCGACCACCCGGGAACGCGACCTGGCCCGCGTGGCTGGACAGGTGCGCGGTGCGCTGGGTGAGCAACACCGTCGGACGGGGGTGGCGCACGATCGGCACGAGCACGGCGGCTGCGGCGGCCGGCACGCCGTCGCGGCCGGGCATGATGAACCGGTCGCCCGTGCTTTCGGGTCGCCATCCGGCAGGCGGGTGCGCCAGGCGGGCGCGCAGCGCTTGCGGCGTCAACCGCGCGGGATCGACGGCCGCCTGCGGCGAGTCGACCGGCTCGACCGGCACATCGCGCGGGTCGAAGCCGGGCAGCTTGCTGAGCGGGCGGGTCACGAGGGCGGGATGAGCGACATGAAAAAAGGCGCCCGCGGGGGCGCCTTCTAGACGATGGCCGGTACGCCCGCGAGCGGGCGCCGCCCGGTCACTCGCCCGTGGGAGCCGTCGCGGGGGCGGCGGGGGCAGCGCTCGCAGCGGCGGCGGCCGATGCGGCGGCCTTCGCCTGCGCCTGGGCCACGCGGCTGGGGAGCTTCTCCTTGATCCGCGCCGACTTGCCGGAACGGTCGCGCAGGTAGTAGAGCTTGGCGCGGCGCACGTCGCCACGACGCTTGACCTCGATGGAGGCGATCAGCGGCGAGTACAGCTGGAAGGTGCGCTCCACGCCTTCGCCCGAGCTGATCTTGCGGACGATGAACGAGGAATTCAGGCTTCGGTTGCGCTTGGCGATCACCACGCCTTCATACGCTTGCACCCGCTTGCGGGTGCCTTCGACCACGTTGACGTTGACCACCACCGTGTCACCGGGGGCGAAGCTGGGAATGGTCTTGCCGAGCCGGGCGATCTCTTCCTGCTCTAGCGTTTGGATCAGGTCCATCTGGAGGCTCCTGGCCATCGTAGGCGCGGTGTGTGGCCACCAGAAAGGTGGCGTTTGGTCTTGGCCCGCGCCAAGAGGATGACATGAATGTTGATTGACGAAAAAAGCCCTCGATTCTAGCCCATCGGATGACCAGCCGTCGAGCCCGACTCGGACGCGACCACGTCTGGCTCGTCCTGCGTGCCCAGGAAGCCGCCCGACTGCCGGCGCCACAGCCGGGCGTAGCGCCCGTTGCGGGCCAGCAATTCGCGGTGGGTGCCTTCCTCGACGATGCGGCCGCGGTCCAGCACCACCAGCCGGTCCAGCGACGCGATGGTCGACAGCCGGTGCGCGATCGCGATCACCGTGCGCCCGCGCATGATGGTCTCCAGCGACTCCTGGATGGCGGCTTCCGCCTCGGAATCCAGCGCGCTGGTGGCCTCGTCCAGCACCAGGATCGGCGCGTTCTTGAGGATCACCCGCGCGATCGCGATCCGCTGGCGCTGGCCGCCCGACAGCTTGACCCCGCGCTCGCCCACGCGGGCGTCGTAGCCGCTGCGGCCGGCGCTGTCCTCCAGCCGTTCGATGAACTCGTGCGCGTGCGCGGCCCGGGCGGCGGCCTCGATGCCGGCGCGGTCCGCCTGCGGCAACCCGTACGCGATGTTCTCCCCCACCGACCGGTGCAGCAACGACGTGTCCTGGCTGACCACGGCGATCGCGCGGCGAAGCGAGTCCTGCGTCACGCGCCCGGTCTCCTGCCCATCGATCATGATGCGCCCGGCCTCGACGTCGTAGAGCCGCAGCAGCAGCGCGACCACCGTGCTCTTGCCGGCGCCGCTCGCCCCGACCAGGCCCACCTTCTCCCCCGGCGCGATCCGCAGCGACAGTCCTTCGAGGACCGGCACCGTGCCCCCGTACGCGAAGTCGACCTGCTCGAAGCGGATCTCTCCGCGCTCGACCACCAACTCGGTGGCGTCCGCCCGGTCCGTCACCGCATGGGGCAGCGCGATGGTCTCCATGCTCTCCTGCACCACCCCGATGTTCTCGAACAAGCCGCGCACCGTCTGCATCACCCAGCCGGACATCGCGAGGATGCGCATGACCAGCGCGAGCCCCGCGGCCGCTTCGCCGCTCGACATCCGGCCTTGCGACCACAGCAGCAGCGACACCGCCGCGGTGCTGGCCAGCAGCAGGCTGTTCATCACCGCCAGCACCCCCGCGGTGCCGGTGATCAGCCGGAAGGTGGCGAGGAAGGCGGTGGTGTGGGCGGCCAGCGCGTCGCGCACGGCCGAGCGCTCGCCGCCGGTGCGCGCGAAAAGCTTGACCGTGAGGATGTTCGTGTAGCTGTCGACGATGCGGCCGATGGCGACCGAGCGCGTCTCGGCGCCGACCAGCGAACGCTGGCGGGCACGCGGCACGAACCAACGCAGCAAGGCCAGGTAGGCCACGATCCAGAGGCCCATGGGCAGCGCCAGCCAGCCGCTGATCGACCCGAAGAGGCCGAGCGCGGTCACCGCGAAGATCGCCACGTACAGCAGCGTGTCGAGCACCGTCACGGCGATCTCGCGGACGGCCGGGCCGGCCTGCGTGATGCGGTTGGCCAACCGCCCCGCGAAGTCGGCCTGGAAGTAGGACAGCGCGTGCCCCAGCGTGTAGAGGTGCGTGCGCCAGCGGACCATGTTGGTGGTCTGCGGCACGATCAGCTGGTTGGACACCACCTCCTGCCCGAAATGCAGCACCGGGCGGACGACCAGGATCAGCACGGCGGCCAGCGCGAGCTCCCGGCCGTGGTCGGACAGCAGGCGGTCGGGGCTCGACGTGGCCAGCAGGTCGACGAACCAGCCGATCAGCAGGTAGATGGAAGACTCGACGACCCCCACCGCCAGCGACGCGACCAGCAGCACGGCCAGCCAGCCGCGCACCGGCGCGAGGTAGTGCCAGAGGAAGCGGCGCACGGTGGCCGGCGGCGTGCGACCTTCGTCGAAGGGCGCGAACGGGTCGATGCGACGCTCGATCCAGTCGAACATGGAATGCCTGGAAGCCGGTGGACAGGAGCGAACGGCAGAAAGCGCGCCCGCCCCGCGCCGGGCCTCCTGCTTCAGCGCAAGGGACCGGGACTCGCCGGGCCGGCGGCGGGCGGCTCGTCCGCAACCGGCGCGAGCCCGCGCAGGAACGCCTCGTCGGCCTTGGCCAACCGGCCGGCCCGCCGAGCGTGCTCGATCAGTTCCGGACGGCGGCGCGCCGTGGCCTCGAGCGCTCGTTGGCGCCGCCAGCGAGCGATGTTGGCGTGGTGACCGGACAGCAGCACGGGCGGGACAGGACGGCCCTCGAAGACCTCGGGCCGGGTGTAGTGCGGGCAGTCGAGCAGGCCCTGCGCGAAGGAATCCTGCAGCATCGAGTCGGCATCGTTCATCGCCCCGGGCAACCAGCGGACGATCGCGTCGATCAGCATCATGGCGGGCAGTTCGCCGCCGGACACGACGAAGTCGCCGACCGCCACCTCCTCGTCGATCCGTGAGTCGATCAAGCGCTGGTCGATGCCTTCGTAGCGGCCGCACAGCAGCGTCAGCGCCGGGAGCGCGGCCCAGCGCAGCACGTCGGCATGCGTGGCCGGGCGGCCCTGCGGCGACAAGTAGACGACCGGCGCGCGATCGCCCTGCGCCTGCGCGACGGCGTCCAGCGTGCGTGCGAGGGGCTCGGCCAGCATCACCATGCCGGGGCCGCCCCCGAAGGGGCGGTCGTCGATGCTGCGGTAGTTGCCCTCGGCCTGGTCGCGCGGGTTCCAGGCGTGCAGCGACCACAGCCCGCGCTCGTGGGCCCGGCCGCTGATGCCCCACGCGCGGACCGCCTCCAGCATCGGCGGCAGGATGGTGATCGCATCGATCCGCATCGGACCGCGGGCAGGCGCGACGGCGGCGGACTCGGCGGATGCGGGCTCGGCCACGCTACAGGTAGTCCGACTGCCAGTCGACGTCGATGCGGCGGGCGTCCAGGTCCACGCGGTCGACGTAGGCGTCGACGAAGGGGATGAGGAAGGGACGCCCGTCGTCGGGGGCGACCTCGATCAGCGCATGCGCGCCGTGGTCGTCGACGCTGGCGACCCGGCCCAGCCGGCCGCCGTCGCGCGCGTGGACGTCGCAACCGACCAGGTCGGCCCAGTAGTACTCGCCTTCGGGCGGCGGCGGGAACAGCGTGCGGGAGATGGACACTTCCGCGCCGCGCCAGCCTAGGGC